>Ga0207703_10000384_pt1 | contig 47335 bp, 22 predicted proteins | sample KBSSwiS12_FD_184304 | JGI IMG/M metagenome (GOLD analysis project Ga0207703, IMG submission 184304) | Switchgrass rhizosphere microbial communities from Kellogg Biological Station, Michigan, USA - KBS Switchgrass S1-2 (SPAdes) (version 2) | ecosystem: Host-associated > Plants > Roots >... | reverse complement strand
CTGCCCGCGGGAACGCTCGACTACATGAGCCCGGAGCAGCTCGTGGCTCCGGGGCCTCCGGACTTCCGCTCCGACGTCTACGCGCTCGGGGCCACGCTCTACTCCGTCCTCGCCGGCCGTCCCCCCTTCCGCCGCTCGTCCTCCGCCGGGACTCCGAGCACGGACGCCGAACCCGACGTGGAGCTGCTCCGGCGCATCCTCGAGGAGGACCCGGAGCCGCTGACCCGCGTCATCCCGGGGCTCCCCCGCGACCTGGCGACCGTCGCCGCGCGGGCGATGGAGAAGGACCCCACCGCTCGCTACTCCAGCGCCGAGGCGCTCGCGGCCGACCTGGGCCGGGTCCAGCGCGGTGAGCCGATCCTGGCGCGTCCGGCTTCGCTCCTCGAGCGGACGCTGAAGTGGTCGCGGAGGAACACCGCGCTGGCCCGCGCGGCCGCGGTCGTCGTCCTCACCCTGCTTCTCGCAGCGGGCTGGACCTGGTGGAACCAGCGCCGGGCAGATCGCGCCGCCGTGGAGGCTGCGCGCCTGGGTGCGCTCAGCGAATCGCTCGAGGGCCAGCTGCGGATGGAGCATCTCGGGCCGCCGCACGACCTCCGGCCGGCACTGGCCCGCATTCGCAGCGAGGCCGACCGGTTGAGGCCGCTCGCCGCCAGGGGCGATGGAGCGGCGAACGCCACCCTCGGCAAGGCCCTGCAGCTGACCGGCGATGCCGAGGGAGCGCGCGCCGCGTACGAACGTGCCTGGCGCGCCGGTTTCCGGACCCCGCGTCTCGCCGAAGGGCTCGGGGAGGTCCTCGGGGAGCTCTACCGCCGCGGCTACGAGCGGGCTCGCGAGACGCTCACTCCCGAGGCGAGGGAGCCGGTGTTCGCCAGGCTCCGAGCAGACCTCGGCGAGCCCGCACGGGCCTATCTCCGGATGGGAGAGTCTTCAGGCTGGCGTGCGAGTGAGCTCGCCGCCCGGGCGGCGATGGTCGAGCGGAACTTTCCCGAGGCGCGGGCGCGCGCGGCAGAGGTCCTGGCGACCACCCCGGACCGCTACGAGGCGACGCTGCTCGCCGCAGAGGCCTGGACTGCCGAGGCGCGCGACCTGAGCTACGCCCGGAAGCTCGTCGAGACGGAGCCAGCCCTGGTCGCCGCGGCGGCGCTCCTCGACCAGGCGGGAACGTGGGGTCGGAGCGATCCTGCGGTGCCGCTGGCGCGTGCCGAGATCCACAGCGTGCGTGCCAACGCCCTGGTCCTCCGCGGCCGGTCGCCAGATCCGGAGATCGCCCACGCACTGGTCGCGCTGGAGGAGGCGAGCAGGCTCGACCCGGACGACCCAGCCCCGCTGGTCCGTCGGGGCTTCGCTCTGATCGCGCGGGGGCAGTACCAGTTCATGGCCGACGCCTCGAAGGTGGAGGCCACCGTCGAGGACGCGATCGACTCGTCCCGCAAGGCGATCGCCCTCGGGGCCAACGACGTCCGCACCCTGTCGCTCCTGGGGCAAGGCCTCTACTACCGCGCGTTCCGGGCGAACGAGCTGGGCAAGGCCTCGCTCGAGCCTGTCCGCGAGGGCCTGGAGATCATGTCCCGCGCCGAGGCGCTCGGGCCCGAGGACTCGGGAGTTCCGTTCGTCTTGACCCTCCTGCACACCACCGAGGCCGATGCCCTCCAGCACGAGCGCAAGCCGGCCGCGGCAGCACGGCGCGCGGCCATCGAGGCAGGTGAACGCGCGCTGGGGATGAACACCGGACGTGGAACGCTCCTCCGTCCGATCGTCGCGCAGCAACGGATGCTCCTTGGAAAGGACGCCTGGCTCGCCGGAGAGGATCCACGGCCTCACTTCGCCTCCGGGTGGACCGCGTTCGAGGCCGCCATCCAGGCGATGCCCGGCCAGCCGGCGGCCCTCGCGCAGTTCGGGAACGCGGTGGACATGGAGGCCGCGATCCTCCTGACCATCGGTGAGGATCCATGCCCGAAGCTCGAGAACCTCGTGGGCCGCATGGATGATCTGCTGAAGAAGACCCCGGGGCTCTCGATGATCGAGGCAATCGAGGCCGAGCTCCTCGCGGACGAGGCGTTCCTCCTGAGCGAGCGCGGCGGCGATCCGACGGAGCTCCTTCACCGGAGCGTCCCGATGATCGAGCGCACAGCACGTGCCGATCCGCAGGACGCCAATCTGGTGCTTTCCCGGGCCGCTGCCTGGATCGCCGAGGCGCGCTGGCTGACGTCACGAGGCTCCGACCCCACGCCTGTCCTCGAGCGAGCCGCGCAGCACATCGCGACGCTCGGGCCCCGAACGGGCGAGGACCTCCCGCAGGAGTTCCTGGCGCGCATGTCGCTGGAGAGCGCCCGATGGCTGATCCGCGCGGGGAAGCCGACGGTGGCCGCCGCGGCGAAGGGCATCGAGCACGTGCAGAAGGCGCTGCAGGTCCGGCCGGGCGATCCGGATCTCTGGGTGCTCCGGGCACAGCTCGAGGCGCTGGCCGGCGATGCCCCGGCAGCGCGGGAGAGCCTGGCGCGGGCCTGGGCGATCAACCCGCTCATCAAAGGTGGGCCGGGCTCCCAGGCAGCCGAGGCGCTGCTCGCGAGGCGCTGACCGGGTGCAGCTTCCAAGATCCTGATTCCCGAGGCGAATCACGGCCTCGCAAGGTGGCCCAGCCCCTATCTCGGAAGCGCACCTGCCGGCGTCCTCGGCTCCCTTCCAGGCTTTCCGTCCAGGAGGAGCGAACGATGGACGTGCGACGACTGGTGGCAGTGGTGCTGGGAACCGGGCTGATGGTGGTGACGGCCTGCGGAGGAGGCGGGGGCGGCGGAGGGGGAACCCCCGACTCCGGCACCCAGGCGAAGTGCACCATCGAGGGGGTCTCGCTCACCGCGCTCGTGACGAGCGTCCTGCCGGGCACCGAGGTGGACCTCGGGGCGAACGTGAAGCAGGGACCCAACGCGACCGGCTGCAACGGGACGGTGACCTGGGCGAGCAACCCCGCGGGGGCGATCACCGGGACCCAGCCACTGGCGGCCAAGTTCCAGACCTCGACCCCGGGGACGTACACGGTGACGGCGACGAGCGTCGACGACGTCACGAAGCTCGCCTCGGTGCAGATCACCGTCCGGCAGCCGAGCAGCTGCGGCACCCCGAACGGGACCGTGGTGACTCACTCGGGGAACATCACTGGCGACGAGACGTGGGCGGGGAACGGCGTCACCCACTCGGTGACCTCGAGCGTGCGCATCAAGCCGGGAGCCACCGTGACCGTCGAGGCGTGCGCCATCGTCGCGGTCGCCGCCGGCCAGGAGATCGGCGTCGAGGGCGACACGACCGGCAACGTCGCGGCAAAGCTCGTGGCCGCCGGCACCGACGTCGATCACTTCGTCACCTTCGAGCCCGCGGTCCAGGGACAGACCTGGGCCGGGATCCGCGGCTACAACGTCCAGTCGCTCGTCGAGATGCACTGGGCGGGGGTGCTCTCGGCGGGGTACGGCGGCGCCTACCGCAACTCGGCGATCGTGATGGCCGGCCCGGGCCTGAACCAGCCGCCGGTGGGCGTGCTCACGGCGGACAACCTGGTGGTCGGCAACCCGGTCGGAGGCGGGCTGCTGCTCGACGGTGAGGCCGCGTTCACCCCGGATTCGACCTACCTGGGAGTGACCGGCGCGCAGGACCACCCACTGGCGATGCACATCCTCGCGGCGGGCAGCATCCCCTTCACCCAGGTGCAGAACAGCGTCTACACCGACGCGCTGATGCTCGCCTCGGCGCCGAACGTGATCCAGGACACCACCCTCACCGGACACATCCCGCTCTACTTCGAGGCGCAGGTGAAGGTCGGCCAGACCACTCCCGGCACGACGACGACGCTCACCGTCGAGGGAGGCGCGGTGCTCCGCTTCGCCCCCGGGAACGACATCCGGATGTACTTCGGCAACTCCAGCGAGGGCGCGGGGGTGCTGACGGCGATCGGTGACGTGGACACCCCCATCGTCTTCACCTCCGCGGCGTCGGCGGCCCTGCCGAATGGCACTGCGCCGGCTCCGGGGGACTGGGCAGGCCTGCTGCTCCTGAACTCCTACGGCTCGCAGCTGGCGTACGTGACCATCGAGTACGCGGGCGCGAGCAACGGCTGGGTCTCGGCGAACTGCCGGCCGTCCGGCTCCTCCGACAACGCGGCCTTGCTCGTCGCCGACATCCCGGCAGCGAACTTCCTCACCAATAGCACCATCCAGAACGTGAGCGGCCACGGCATCGACGCGACGTGGGTCGCGAGCGTGGTCAACGATCCGGATGTCGCGGCCGGCAACACCTTCACCAACGTGACCGGCTGCAAGCAGACCTTCAACGCCAAGACGGGCGGCTGCAGCGGGAACTTCGGCTGCACCGAGTAGGGCTAGGCGACCGTCCGCGCGGAGATGCTGGTGGAGAGGCGGCGCATGTCCTCGACGACGTGCGCCGCCACGTCCGAGTCGAGGTCCATGATCAGGTACCCGATCGCGGCATTGGTCGAGAGGACCTGGGCGTGGATGTTGGCGTTCCGGTCCGAGACCAGGCGGTTCAGGTCACGCATCACGCCGGGCACGTTCTGGTGGACGTTGATCAGCCGCCAGGTGTTCGGCGTCCGCGCGAGGTCCACCGGAGGGAAGTTCACCGAGCCGACCGTCGCTCCGGTGTGGGCGAAGCGCGCGAGGCTCGCAGAGACCTCGCGGCCAATCGCCTCCTGGGCCTCGAGGGTGGACCCACCGACATGGGGGGTCATGACGACGTTGGGCAGTCCCCTGAGCGGCGTCTCGAATCCCTCGGCGCTGCTGGCCTCGGGCTCCTCCGGGTAGACGTCCACCGCCGCGCCGTCGAGCTGCTTCTCCCGGATCGCCCGGGCGAGCGCCTCGAGGTCCACCACGGTGCCGCGGCTCGCGTTGATCAGACACGCTCCCTTCTTCATCCGCGCGAGCTGCGCAGCGCTGATCATCCCCCGGGTCTGTGGCGTCTCCGGGACGTGCAAGGTGACGAAGTCGCTCTGCTCCAGGAGCGAATCGAGCGACTTCAGGGGCTGCGAGTTCCCGAGCGGGAGCTTGGCCGACGTGTCGTGAAAGACGACCCGCATGCCAAGGGCCTCGGCGAGGATCGAGACCTGGCTGCCGATGTGCCCGTAGCCCACGACTCCCAGCGTCTTGCCGCGGACCTCGCGGGAGCCGGTGGCGACCTTCTTCCAGACTCCGTGGTGCATCTCGCGCGACCGGTCACCCAGGTGACGGGAGAGCATGACGACGTCGGCGATCACCATCTCCGCGACGCTGCGGGTGTTGGAGAACGGTGCGTTGAAGACCGCGACGCCACGCTTCATGGCGTGCTCGAGCGCGATCTGGTTGGTGCCGATGCAGAACGCGCCGAGGCCGATGAGCGAGTCCGCCGCGTCCAGCACCCGCTTCGTGACCTGGGTCTTGCTCCGGATGCCGAGCACGTGGATGCCCTTCAGCCGGACGACGAGCTCGTCCTCCTTGAGCGCGCCGTCGGCACGGTGGACCTCGAACCCCTCGGCCTCGAGGAGTTCATCGGCCACGGGGTGAATCGACTCGAGCAGCAGGATCTTCAGCTTCGACATGGAGGCCAGGGAGAGTAACCGCCGGGGTGACGTTCCGGCAGCGGGAACGGCTTCCGGCGTTCAGGCGCCGCCGGTGTACGCGTTCGCCGGGGACACCGGCTCGAGCGGACGGTCCGAGCGGGGGCCCAGCAGCTCGTAGACGAGGCCGCCGCCTCGCTCCACGCGGAGGATGACCGGGCGCTCGCTCTCCAGTGCCCGCACGAGCTTCCACCCGCAGGCCCGCTCCCGGGGCGAGACCCAGACCGCCGGCGCCGCTCGTCCCTCCGGGGTGTTGAGCCGGACGAGGTGGAACGGCTGCCCGGTGAGGTTCGCCTGGCCCAGCACCGGCGGAGCGTCGCAGAGGGCGACCGTGGTCGGCCCGGGAACGCGCCTGCCGAGCTCGACGAACGCCACCCGCATCGACTGGTACCAGTAGTCGCCCTCGGTGCCATCGGACCGCGGGTCGGTCGGAGGAGGCATCCGGAACAGCGCCCGCGCCTGCGCCCCGCCGAGGCCGCCGGTGAAGACGTTGAAGTACGCCGTCTCGAACGGGGCGTAGCGAAGCAGCGGTACCAGCAACGAGAGCGCGGCGGCCCCGGTGAGCGCGACCCGGAGCGCTCGCTGGCCGGAGTCCGTCCGGACAGGGCCGGCCCACCGGCGGGCGAGCCGCTGCACCATGTCCAGCAGCTGCGCGAACCCCCAGCCGGCGAGGGCACAGAGTCCTGGCACGTACTCGATGAAGTGCCGGTTCGCGTCGTAGAAGTTGGAGTGCGGAGCGACGCTGCGCAGGTAGGGGAACGCGACCCAGATGACGAGCAGTGCGACCCGGATGCCGGCGCCCGGGTCCCTCCTTCGTGCCCAGGCGATCAGCGCCACGAGCGAGGCGAGCAGGACCACCGGCGGCGTCATGTAGAGGAGGCACTTCAGCGGGTGCCAGGTCCAGCTGTCGCGCGGGCTGACGCCGTAGGCGGCCATGAAGCTGAGGTAGCGGCTCAGCCGCTCGACCATGCCCGCCGGCGGGGCGTTCCAGATCCACGGCCAGGAGACGAGGAAGACCGCCCCGGCGATGTAGGGCGCGGCGAGGAGGGCCGCGGTCAACCGGTACCTCTCGGCCGCCCCGGACCGGCGGATGCGCGCGAACCAGACGATCGGCAGCCAGAGACCGAGCGTGACGAGCACGAAGACGCCGTTCAGCTTCGCGGCCAGCGAGATTCCTGCGAAGAGCCCTGCGGCGAGGACGTCCCGGGCGCGGCCACTGACCAGTCCCTCGCCCGCGGCAATCACCGCGAGGCCGTAGAACATCGCGCACGGCCAGTCCTTCGGGTTGTTGAAGGCGTGGCCGAACGCCGAGGGGAAGAGCATCAGCGCCACCGACGCGAAGAGCCCGGCCTGGAAGCCGAGGAAGCGGATCGCGTAGTGCGCGAACAGGCCGAGGGCGAGCGCCTGGAGCAGCACCAGGCCGAGGTGGTGGGCGGCCGCGGGGTCGAGGAGCCCGAGCGCGTCGTGCATCACAGCAGAGACGACGGCCGCGACCAGCGCCGGGAGGACCGGGTAGCGCATCGGGTCCGCCCACTCGTCGTCGCGAGAGAAGAAGGAGTGGAAGCCTGCCGGTTCCGGGCGCGCGGCGAAGTTCAACGCCTCGGGGACGCGCGGATGGGTGAGAAAGAAGAGGGTCCGGTCGCCGGCGTAGTAGAGCGCCGGCGCGTCGTAGGTCACGCCGTGCTGCCGGAGCAGGGGCAGAGCGAGCAGCAGATAGGCGACCGCGACGAGCCGCGGCGCGTACCGCCCCGCCCGCTCCAGCAAGCTACCGCCCTCTCCGGGTGTTGAGGCTCACCGGCTCGGACTCGGCGGCCTCTCCTGCCGACGGCCGGCGCACGTCTCGCACGATGTAGTTGGGCCGCCGCCGGGCCTCGTCGAAGACGCGGCTCAGGTACTCGCCGAGGATGCCGATCGAGACCAGCTGCGCGCCGCCGAGGAGACAGATGGCGATCATCAGCGAGGGCCAGCCCAGGATCGCGGTGTGCGTGATGAAGCGCTCGACCAGCACCCACGCGACGAGGAGCACCCCGAGCGCGCAGGCGCAGGCTCCGAGCAGCGTCGCCAGCCGGAGCGGGAGATGCGAGAAGCCGAAGATGCCGTCGAGCGCGAGCTTGAGCAGCTTGGACAGCGTCATGCTCGGGCGACCGGCGGCGCGCTCGGGACGGTCGTACGCGACCTCGACCTGGCGGAACCCGACCCAGTAGCGGAGACCCGGCAGGTACCGGGAGCGCTCGGGCATGGCGAGCACCGCATCGAGCGCGGCGCGGTCGACGAGCGAGAAGTTCCCCGCGCCGAGCGGCGACGGGATGCGCGCCAGCCGGTGGTAGAGCAGGTGGAAGCCGCCGAACGCGGCACGCCGGGCGAGCGGCTCGGCGCGGCTGCGCTTGGTGGTGAAGACGACCTCGGCTCCGTTCCGCCAGGCGTCGAGCAGCGTGGGGATGAGCTCGGGCGGATCCTGGAGGTCGGCGTCCATCAGCACCACCGCGTCACCGCGGGCATGCCGGAGCCCGGCCTCGATGGCGCCCTCGAGGCCGAAGTTGCGCGACAGGCAAACGACGCTGAGCTCGCGGGCGAGCGGCTGGAACGCGAGCAGCCCTGCCCGGGTGCCGTCGCTGCTCCCGTCGTCGACCGCCACGACCTCGAAGGGGATGCCGAGCGGCCGAAGTGTCGTCTCGAGGCGCTCGAGCAGCGGGCGCACCGAGTCCTGCTCGTTGAACATCGGGATGACGACGCTGAGCAGCACGGCCTCCAACCATAGCCTGGTGACAGGTCACAGGCGCTTTTCTAGGGTCGCGGCCCACGTGAAGGTGCGCGGGTGACAGGAGGCGAACGGCTCGGCGGGAGCTTGCTCCAGCGTTCGCTCCGCCCCGGGCTCCGGACGGTCGCCGCGCTGGTTCCACCGGCCGTGGTGTTCATCGGAGTGCGGTTGCTGTTCGCGGGCGCCGCCTACCGCGTGTGGTTCGACCCCTGGAACCCGCTGTCCTGGAAGCGGTGGGACAGCGGGCACTACCTGGTCATCGCGACGAACGGCTGGGAGTTCTTCTCCTGCGCCGCGATCGGCGGCCGGCCCGAGGAATGGTGCGGCAACGCGGCGTGGTTCCCGCTCTACCCGTGGCTCCTGCGGCCGCTGATCGCGCTCGGCGTCCAGCCGGCGACGGCGGGTGTGTGGGTCTCCGGCACCGCGGCGCTGGCGATGCTGGTGCTGCTGTGGAACGGGCTGCTGCGTGAACGCGGTCTGAAGGGCTTCGTCCTTCTCGCGATGGCCGGCGTGTTTCCGGGTGCGGTGTACGCGCACGCCATCTTTCCCACCGGTGTGGCGCAGCTGTGCCTGATCGCCGCGGGCGTCGCGCTCGCTCGAGGACGCTGGCCGCTGTGCGGGCTGGCCGGGGGCTTCCTCTCCATGGGCTACGTGACGGGCGTGCTGCAGTCGGGGCCCGGGGCCATCTCGGCCTGGCTGCGAGCTCGCTCGATCCGCCCGGCGCTCGTGGTCGGCGGGCTCTCGGCGGCAGGGTTCGCGGCGGTGCTCCTCGCGCAGCAGCTGCTGCTCGGCCACTGGGACGCGTGGCTCCGCACCTACCAGAAGGGGTTGCCCGGGCTCTGGCATCCGCTGGCCGGGTACTGGGACGTCATCGACAAGGTGGTCACCGCCGACATCCAGCGAAGGACCATCGGCATCCAGGCGCTCACGGTGATGGGCCTGGTCGTGCTCGGGCTCGTCACCTCCGTGGTGACGCGGTCGTGGAGGGATCCGCTCCGGGCCTGGGCGGCGATGACCGCCCTGCTCTACTGGGGATTCCCCCTCATCGCCGGTCGCGGGCTGAGCCTCTACCGCGCCGACGCGCTGGTGCTTCCGGTCCTCCTGCTGCTCCCGGAGCTGCCCGTCTGGGTGCTCGTGCCGCTGCTGGCCTGGCTGGTCGCCATCGCCTTCTCGATGGGACAGCTCTTCTTCAACGGGTACCTGGTCTGAGGAGCGGCGCCGTGCCCCGGCGTCCCGATTTCAGGGAGTTGGAGACGGCATACCTTCGCCCACATCCACCGCCTCGGATGGTGCCACTAGAGGATTTCGCCGGGGCTGCTTGACCTGAGCGCATGACGGCTGGTGTGGTCGCCGAGCGGCCGACTTGGGGGGTGGACGCATGCGTCGTCTTGTCGGGGCCTGCCCGCAGTCCGGTGATCTCGTCGTCCCCCCGACCCAGCTCGGGATCGAGGGACGTCCGTGAGCCTCTCCTCTCTGAAGGCATCACGGGTCCGCATCCTTCTCGCGCTGGGGCTCGTCGCCAGCGTGCTGGGCGCGGCATCCGTCTCCTGGCTCGTGGCACACGCGCAGTCGGTCGGAGCGGGCCAGTCGCACAGCGCGGTGCTCAAGACTGGCGGCACGATCGCGATCTGGGGCTACAACGGCTACGGGCAGATCGGCGACGGAACCAACACGCAGCGAAACGTTCCCGTCGAGCTCACCGGAACGTATTCGGCGATCGCCCTCGGCTCGATCCACACGCTCGCGCTGAAGTCGGACGGAACGGTGTGGGCCTGGGGATACAACGGGTATGGGCAGCTCGGTGACGGGACGACGACCGGAAGGATCTCGCCGGTCCAGGTCACGGGCCTCACTGGAGTCGTCGCCATCTCCGCCGGAGACGGCCACTCCGTCGCGGTGAAGTCGGACGGGACCGTCTGGGCGTGGGGCCAGAACAGCTACGGACAGCTCGGCGACGGGACGACGACCAGCCGATCGGTTCCCACGCAGATCCCCGGCGTGACCGGGGCTCTCCTCGTCGGTGCGGGCTCGAGCCACACGCTGATCGGCACCGCCACCGGCGTGCTGGCCGTCGGGTACAACGGGTACGGGCAGCTGGGCGACGGGACGAACACACAGCGACTGAGCCCGGTCGTCGTTCCCGGAGTTCCGAAAGCGATCTCCCTCGGCGCGGGAGCCACGCACTCGGTGATCGTCGCCACAGACGGGACGCTGTGGGCCTGGGGCTACGACGGGAACGGGGCGCTCGGTGACGGGACGAACGGAACCCGGAACACGCCGGTTCACCTCACGACCATCTCCGGCGTGTCGAAGATCTCCGCGTCCAACCACACCCTCGCCCTGAAGTCGGACGGGACGGTCTGGGCCTGGGGCTACAACGCCTACGGGCAGCTCGGTGACGCCACCACGACTTCCCGGAACTCGCCCTTCCAGGTTCCGGGGATCACCGGAGCGGTGGGAATCGCGGCTGGGGCCTACCACTCGATCGCGATGACCTCGAGTGGAGTGGTGTGGGTCTGGGGGTCGAACAGCTCGGGCCAGCTGGGCGATGGAACCACGGTCAGCGCCCTCAGTCCCAAAGCGATCAGCGCGGCCAGCTTCGCCTGGAAGGTGGGCACTCCCTACTTCGGCTACGCCGAGGGCACCTACTACTCGCCACTCAGCGTGACGGTGACCACCGCGACGCCGGGCGCGACCCTCTACTACACGCTCGACGGCACGACGCCGTCGACGAGCAGCCCGACCGTCGCCAGCGGCGGAACGGTCGCCGTGAACCAGTCGCAGACGCTGAAGGCGTTCGCCACCAAGGCGGGGAGTCCGTCGAGCGACGTCGCGACCGCAGCCTACGTCCTCAAGGTCTACACGCCGACGCCATCGCCCTACCCGTCCACCTACACCGCGGCGCAGAGCGTCTCGCTGAGCGACAGCGCTCCGGGCGTGACCATCCGCTACACGCTCGACGGCAGCACGCCGACCGCGACGTCGCCGGTATACTCGACGCCCTTCAACGTCTCGACCCAGACGACGCTGAAGACCTACGCGACGAAGGGCGGCTGGACGGACAGCGACGTCTTCAGCGGCACGTACTTCTTCAACTATGGAACGCTGGCCTCCCCGACGGTGAGTCCGGCCGCCGGGACGTACACCACGTCGGTCTCGGTCACGCTCTCCTGCGCAGCCGGAGCGACCGCCCGGTACACCACCGACGGCAGCACTCCGGTGGTGACCTCGACGGCGTACTCGGCGCCGATCGTCCTGAGTGTCACGACGACCCTGAACAGCGCGTGCTTCCGGAACGACTACGGAACCAGCGCGGTGGTGACACGTGTTTACACGGTCCAGGCCGGGACGCCCACGCTGAGCCGGGTCTCCGGGAGCTACGCCGCCGGCACGACCGTGACCGTCACGTCGCCGAGCTCCGGCGCGACGCTCTACTACACGCTGGACGGGACGGACCCGACCACCACGAGCGCGACGATCACGTCGGGCGGCACGCTCGTCCTGGGCAACTTCACGTTGAAGGTGAAGGCCGTGAAGGCAGGCGTGCTCGACAGCGCGATCGCCACCGCCACGTACACGGTCACCGGAACGCTGACGACCGTCGGCGTCGCGGCGAGCGATTCGTCGTCGTACGCGCTGGCTCCCGACGGGACGCTCTGGGTGTGGGGCTACAACGGGTACGGACAGCTCGGGGATGGAACGAGCACGCAGCGCACCGTCGCGGTCCGGGCTGCCGGATTGACGGGTGTCACCGCGATCGCCGCCGGTCTCGACCACGCCGTCGCCCTGCGATCCGACGGGACGGTCTGGGCGTGGGGGTACAACGGGTACGGGCAGCTCGGCGACGGCACCACGACCCAGCGCTACTTCCCGACGCAGGTCCCAGGACTGACGGGTGTCACGAGCATCGGCGCGGGGCGCTACCACTCGATCGCCCTGAAATCGGACGGGACGGTCTGGACGTGGGGCTACAATGTCTACGGGCAGCTCGGCGATGGGACGACGACGACCCGGATGTCTCCCGTGCAGGTGCCGGCGTTCACCGGCGCAACGTGGGTGACCGCCGGTGGTGACCACTCCTTCGCGCTGAAGACCGGCGGCGCGCTCTGGGCGTGGGGCAACAACGGGAGCGGCGAGCTCGGCGACGGGACGACGACCACGCGTCCGTCCCCCGTGCAGATCACGGCACTGACCTCGGTGCAGCGGGTTGCGAGCAGCGACTACAACACGGTCGCCGTCAAGACGGATGGAACGCTGTGGTCGTGGGGCTACGGCGCGTACGGGCTCATCGGTGACGGGACCACGACCAGTCGCTCGACGCCGGCGCAGCTGACCGCGCTGACCGGAGTGGTGGACGTCTCGATCCGCGGCTACCACGCGCTGGTCGCGAAGTCGGATGGAACGGTGTGGGCCTGGGGTCAGAACCCCTACGGCGAGCTCGGGGACGGAACGACGACGAGCCGGATGGCCCCGGTGCAAGCCACCGGGGTGACCGGCGCCGTACGTGTCGCCGCCGGGATCAACCACTCGCTGGCGATCACCTCTGCCGGGGTCGTCTACGCCTGGGGCTACAACGGTTACAACGGGCTCGGGGACGGGACATCGACCAGCTCACCGACGGCGAAGGCGATCAGTGGAAGCAACTTCGCGTGGAAGGTGGGCGCGCCGCAGTTCAACTACCCGGGCGGGACCTACAACTCGACGCTGACGGTCACGGTGACCTGCGCCACCCTGGGCGCGACCATCTACTACACGCTCGATGGGACGACGCCGACGACGAGCAGCCCGACGATCGCGAGCGGCGGGACACTGGCGATCAACCAGACCCAGACGCTCAAGTCATTCGCGACGAAGGCAGGAAGCCCCTCGAGCGACATGGTGTCGGCGGCGTATGTCCTGAAGGTCTACGCACCGTACGCCTCGCCGGGTCCGTCGACCTACACGACCGCGCAGACGGTGACGCTGGTGGGCAACACTCCCGGCGCGACGATTCGCTACACGCTGGATGGAAGCACGCCGACGGCGACGTCGCCCGTCTACTCGACGCCGCTGAACATCTCGACGCAGACGACGCTGAAGACCTACGCGACGAAGGCGGGCTGGACGGACAGCGACATCTACAGCGGCACGTACACCTTCACCTTCGGAACACTGGCGGCTCCGACGGTCTCTCCCGCCGCAGGGACGTACACGACGTCCGTGTCGGTGACCATGTCCTGCGCCGCCGGCGCGACGCCGCGCTACACCACCGACGGGAGCAATCCGGTCGACACCTCAGCCGCGTACTCGGCGCCCGTGGCGATCACCCAGACGTCCACCGTGAAGGCGGCCTGCTTCCAGACAAACTTCCAGCCGAGCTCGGTGACGTCGGTGCTCTACACGCTGAAGGCCGGCACGCCGACGCTCAGCCGCGCTTCCGGGAGCTACGCCGCGGGCACGACGGTGACGGTGACCTCGCCGAGCCCCGGCGCGACGCTGTACTACACGCTCGACGGGACGGACCCGACGATGACGAGCGCGACCATCGCCTCGGGCGGAACGCTCGTCCTGGGCAACTTCACCTTGAAGGTGAAGGCGGTGAAGACCGGGACGCTCGACAGCGCGATCGCGACCGCGACGTACACGGTCACGGGAACGCTGACCACCGTCGGCGTCGCGGCGAGCGATTCGTCGTCTTACGCCCTCGCGCCAGACGGGACCCTCTGGGTGTGGGGCTACAACGCCTACGGCCAGCTCGGGGATGGAACGAACACGCAGCGTTCCGTTCCGGTGCGGGTCGCTGGCTTGACCGGCGTCAAGACGGTCGTCGCGGGGCTCGACCACGCCGTCGCGCTGCGGTCCGACGGCACCGTCTGGGCCTGGGGCTACAACGGCTACGGGCAGGTCGGCGACGGCACGACGACCCAGCGGTACTTCCCGACGCAGGTCCCGGGTCTGACCGGGGTCACGAGCATCGGCGCGGGGCGCTACCACTCGGTCGCCTTGAAGTCGGACGGAACGGTCTGGGCCTGGGGCTACAACCAGTACGGACAGCTCGGCGACGGAACGACGACCCAGCGACTCTCGCCGACACAGGTGCCGGGTTTCACCGGTGCGACCTGGGTGGCCGCCGGAGGTGATCACTCCTTCGCTCTGAAGACCGGGGGAGCGCTGTGGGCCTGGGGCAACAACGGAAGCGGTGAGCTCGGCGACGGAACCACGACGACGCGTCTATCCCCGGTTCTGATCGCGGCGATCACCTCCGTCCAGCGGGTCGCGAGCGGCAACTACAACACCCTCGCGATCAAGACGGACGGCACGCTGTGGTCGTGGGGCTACGGCGCGTACGGACTCATTGGTGATGGAACGACGACGAGTCGCTCGACGCCGGTCCAGATCACGACGCTCACCGGCGTCGTGGACGTTTCCACCGGCGGCAACCACTCGCTGGCCGCGAAGTCGGATGGAACGGTCTGGGCCTGGGGCCAGAACCCTTACGGCGAGCTCGGAGACGGCACGACGACGAGTCGCCCGTCGCCGGTGCAGGTCACGGGCGTCACTGGCGCGGTCCGCGTCGCGGCGGGACTCAATCACTCGCTGGCGATCACCTCGGCCGGGATCATCTACGCCTGGGGTTTCAACACGTACAACGCGCTCGGCGACGGGACATCGAACAATTCGTCCACGGCGAAGGCGATCAGCGGAAGCGGGTTCACTTTCAACGTTGCTCCGCCGCAATTCAGCTACGCGGCAGGGACCTACAACACGACGCTGAGCGTCGCGGTCACCTGCGCCACGGCGGGCGCGACCATCTACTACACGCTCGACGGGACGACGCCGACGACGAGCAGCCCGACGATCGCGAGCGGCGGGACAGTGGCGATCAACCAGACGCAGACGCTGAAGGCGTTCGCGGCCAAGGCGGGGAGCCCCTCGAGCAACGTCGTTTCGGCCGCCTACGTCCTGAAGGCTTACACGCCGTCGGCATCGCCAGGGCCGTCGACGTACACGACCGCGCAGGCGGTCTCGCTCTCCGACAGCACGCCGGGGACGACGATTCGTTACACGCTGGACGGGAGCACACCGACGGTGACGTCGCCGGTCTACTCGACGCCGCTGAACATCGCGACGCAGACGACGGTGAAGGCGTACGCGATCAAGGCGGGATGGGCCGACAGTGACGTCTTCAGCGGAACGTATTCCTTTACTTTCGGAACGCTCGCCGCGCCGACGATCTCTCCGGCCGGGGGAGCGTACACCTCCTCGGTCTCGGTCACGATGTCGTGCGCTCCGGGAGCGACGCCCCGCTATACGACGGACGGTTCGACCCCGACCACGACCTCGACGGCGTATGCCAGTGCCGTCGCCATCACGCAGACGGCGACCGTCAAGGCGGCCTGCTTCCAGACGAACTACGCGACGAGCGCAATCACTTCGGTGGCCTACACGATCCAGGTCGGTGCTCCGACCCTGAGCAAGGCATCGGGCAGCTACGCCGCCGGGACGACCGTGACCGTCACCTCGCCGACCTCGGGCGCAACGCTCTACTACACGCTCGACCGCAGTGACCCGACGACGGCGAGCGCCACGATTGCCTCGGGGGGCACGCTGGTGCTCGGTAACTACACCTTGAAGGTCAAGGCGGTGAAGGCCGGCGCGACCGACAGCGCGATCGTCACCGCGACCTATACGGTCACCGGAACCCTCACGACGCCGAAGGTCGCCGCGGGCGACAGCTCGTCATACACGGTCACATCCGACGGACGGGTCTGGGCGTGGGGCAGCAACGGCTGGGGACAGCTCGGCGACGGGACCTTGACGCCTCAGCTCTTCCCCAAGCTCGTTGCCGGGATCACCGGAGCCGTGGACGTCGCCGCGGGAACCAACCACGTGCTCGTCCTGACGTCCGACGGATCCGTCTGGGCGTGGGGCGCGAACGGCAACGGGCAGCTCGGAGATGGAACGACCACGCAGAGGCTCCTGGCAGTCAAGGTGCTCTCGGGAGTCAGCAAGATCGCCGCTGGGGACACGCATTCCGTCGCTTTGAAGACCGATGGAACGGTGTGGGCCTGGGGCGCGAACAGCAACGGTCAACTCGGCGATGGAACAACGACCCAGCGCCTCACTCCGACCAAGGTGACGGCTCTCACCGGAGCCACCGCCATCGGTGCCGGCGGCGCTCACAGCTTTGCCGTGCTCTCGAACCAGACCCTCTGGGGCTGGGGCAACAACGGAAGTGGCGAGCTGGGGGATGGAACGACCACGCAACGGACGACTCCGGCCCAGGTGGTCGGGCTCACCGGCGTGACCTCGGTCACGAGCAACAGCTTCAACAGCTACGCGCGGACGGTGAACGGCGTCCTCTGGGGCTGGGGCAGCGGGAGCTCCGGCCTGAACGGCGATGGGACGACCTCGAGCCGCTCGCTGCCGATCATCGTGTCGGGTCTCCAGAACGTCACTGCTTTCTCAGCGCGTGGACTCCACGTCCTCACGGCCGAGTCGGACGGCAGTGCCTGGGCGTGGGGAAGTAATTCTTACGGCGAGCTGGGCGACGGAACGTCCGCTCCGCGCTTCGTCGCCGGACAGGTGGTCGGCGTCACCGGCGTGGTGAGCATCGCGGCGGGCACCTACCACTCCGTCGCCGTGACCGCGAACGGGATCGTCTACGTGTGGGGTTACGGAGGAAGCGGGCAGCTCGGCGACGGCACGAACAACGTCACCGGACCGACCCCCAAGTCGATCAGCACCCAGAACCAGGCCTGGAAGGTTGCCGCACCGATGTTCAGCGTCGCGGCCGGGACGTGGACCACCACGCAATCCGTGACGGTGACATGCCCCACGGCGGGCGCGACCATTCGATACACGCTCGACGGGACGACCCCCACGACGAGCAGCCCGACGGTGGCCAGCGGCGGAACAGTGTCGATCACGCAGTCGCGGACCCTCAAGGCATTCGCGACGAAGACCGGTTCACCGTCGAGCGACGTGACCACCGCGGTCTACGTGTTGAAGGTTCCGACTCCGACCGCGACCCCATCGTCAGGGACGTTCACGGCCTCGCAGTCGGTGACGCTCGCGGACAGCAGCTCCGGAACCACGATCCGATACACGCTCGATGGGAGCACGCCGACCGCGACGTCTCCTGCGTACTCCACGGCGCTGGGCATCTCGACCCAGACCACCCTCAAGGCGTACGCCACCAAGGCCGGATGGACCGACAGCGACGTCTTCACCGGTTTCTACAACTTCAACCTCGGCACGCTGGCGGCACCCACACCCGCTCCCGCCGCGGGCACGTACATCGGAACGGTGTCCGTGACGCTCGCCTGCCCTGCCGGATCCACGGCACGGTACACGACGAACGGCACGAATCCGCTGGTGTCCTCGCCGGCCTACACGGCGCCGATCGTTCTCGACGTCACGACGACGCTGAAGTCAGCGTGCTTCAATCCCGACTACGCGCAGAGTCCGGTGGTCACGACCCTCTACACCGTCCAGGTTGCGGCGCCGACCTTCAGCCGCGCTGGCGGCACCTACGCGCTCGGTACGGACATCGTGATGACGGAGCCGACGCCGGGAGCCACCGTCTATTACACGCTCGATGGGACGACGCCCACGACGTCGAGCAATCGCTTCAGCCTTAGCCAGAGCTTCACGATCTTGAGCCGCGACTACACGCTCAAGGCGAAGGGAGTGAAGGCCGGCTGTCTGGACAGCGCGGTAACGACGGCCACGTATGTTTCGAGCGTGGCGACGATGATCGCCGCCGGGGACACCAGTTCCTACGCGCTCCGATCGGATGGAACAGTCTGGGCGTGGGGCGACAACACCTTCGGGCAGCTCGGCGACGGCACGACGGTGGCGCGGGCTGCGCCGATCCAGGTGGCGGGTCTCGGGCGGGCCGTGGGGATCGCTGCAGGCTTTGGACACGTGCTCGCGCTGAAGGACGACGGCACGGTCTGGGCCTGGGGGATGAACGGCCACGGGCAACTCGGCGACGGCACGACGACTGGGCGTCTGGTCCCGACCCTGGTGCCGGGGCTTCGGGGCATCGTCTCCATCGCTGCCGGCAAGGAGCACTCGGTTGCGGTGGACTTCGCAGGGAACCCTTACGCCTGGGGTTTGAACGAGACCCTGCAGCTAGGGATCAGCTTCGCGCCCCCCTTCCGCACCACGCTCCCCTACTCGATGTCCAACGATATCTCGTATCCGCCGGGATACCGCCCGTTCCGAGTGGCGGCGGGTGGCGGTGATACCTTCTTGATCCACCGCACGGCGGCGACCTGGGGATGGGGAGATGACTCCGCCGGGCAGCTCGGCACCGGGGATGCCGACACGGTGATTCAGGGCAGACCCGTGTTCGGCCTCGGCCTGGTCAAGGCGATCAGCAGCGGACCCGCTAACACCGTGGCAATCGACGCGAGCGGCAATCTGTGGTCAGCGGGTCAGGGAGGTTCCAACGGGGACGGCACGAACGTCTATCGATCGACGCCCGTGATGCTGTCGAGCCTTGGCGTGGTGACCTCCGCTTCTTCTCGCAACGATCGTTCGGTCGCTGCGAAGGCGGACGGGACCGTGTGGGCCTGGGGGAAGTACAGCCACCCGGAGCTCGGTGACTCCCTGGTGGACGTGCGTCTATCGCCGGTCCAGGTCCCTGGGATCACCGGAGCAGTGCAGGTCGCCGCTGGTCGAAACCATTTCCTCGCCGTCACCTCCGCCGGAGTCGTCTTTACCTGGGGCGAGAACGTCTACGGACAGCTCGGCACCGGGAATATCAACGCCTCACCCATCGCCCCTGTTGCAATCAGCGGCTCGAGTCTTCTCTTCAAGGTGGGCCTGCCACTGGTGAGCGTCTCACCGGGCACCTACGCCACGCCGCAGACGGTGACGATCACCACGGCCACCGCGGGGGCGGGTCTCTACTACACGACGGACGGGACCGATCCCACCACGGCAAGCACACCGGTCCCGGCCGATGGCAAGGTCGCCGTGAGTGTCGCTCAGCTTTTGAAAGTCCGCGGCTTCAAGACCGGGTACGCGCCGAGTGATGTGCTCTCGGCGAACTATGTGCTGAAGGTCGCGGCTCCGACGGCAACTCCCTCGCCATTCGCCGGTCTCGTCCCTTCGGGACAGACGGTGACGCTCACCGACATCACCCCGGGCACGACGATCCGTTACACGCTCGATGGCTCCACGCCTACGGCGAGCTCTCCCGTTTACTCTGCGCCCTTCACGATCACCACGCGCACGACGGTCAAGGCGTACGGGACGAAGCCAGGCTGGGTGGACAGCGACGTGCTGAATGGGACGTTCCTCACTGCCACGGGAAACAACTCTTCCAAGATCGCGGCAGGAGAAAGCTTCACGCTGCTGCTCAAGCCGGATGGCACCGTCTGGGCCTGGGGGGCCAATGACGTTGGTCAGACAGGACTGGGCAACGGCAACGTGCCGGTCCTCACTCCAGCGGCAAACGGTCTGTCCGGAATCACGAGGATTGCAGCTGGCCAAAGCCACGGCTTGGCGCTGAAGACCGATGGCACCGTGCTTGCCTGGGGAAGCAACGACTCCGGTCAGCTGGGAGACGGTACCTACTCGAGTCACCAGGCACCTGCTCCGGTGCTGTCAGGCGCCGCGCCGCTCGCGACAGTCAAGAGCATCTGCGCCGGCAGGTCCTTCTCCGTTGCGCTGCTCGCGAACGGAAACCTGATGGGCTGGGGCACCAACACACACTCGCAGCTCGTCTATGGCGCAACTCCGTCGTACTCCTCTCCCACTGGACTCGTGTCGGGCGTGAGCGCCATGGCATGCGGCCAGGAATTCGTCCTTGCCGTCGTTGGTGGGCAGGTTCGCGCGTGGGGAGCGAACGATGCCGGTCAACTTGGGAATGGACACACGGCCGCCAGCGACGGTTCCTTTCAACCCGTTCCTGGTTTGAGCGGGATCGTCGGCGTGGCAGCCGGGAACCGGCATTCCTTCGCGTGGGACGACGCCGGGCGTGTCTACGCGTGGGGTGACAACAGCTTTGGCCAGCTCGCCGACGGCACCTTCGTTTCGAAGCTGACGCCCAATCTCGTCCCCGCCCTCGCAGGCGGGAGCATTTTTGCGGCGAATGATCACACGCTCTTCGTCGCTCCGAACGGGACCGCGCAGGCCGCGGGCCTCAACGCGAACGGCCAGCTCGGAGACGGAACCACCGCGAATTCGGCGATTTCCAAGACAGTACCGGGACTTTCCAGCGTCGTCGCTCTCGCGGCAGGACCTCGCCAGTCATTTGCAATCTCGGCCACCGGAGTCGTGTACGCATGGGGCGACAATAGCCACGACCAGCTCGGGACTGGCACGAAGGTCGCCAGTCCGAGCCCTTCCCCCCTCAGTGCAGCGAACTTTTCCTGGGTCCTGCCGCCGCCCACGCTGCTCGGCAGCTTCGACTTCCCGTTCAACGCCAACACACCAATCTCCGTCTCGCCGACCTGCGCCGTCAGTCCCGGAACCCTGTACTACACGCTCGACGGAAGTCAGCCGACCACCAGCAGCCCAAGCGTCGCGTGCGGTGGTTTCGTCCAGGTCGACAAGTCACTCACCCTGAAGGTGTTCGAGGTCGCAGCCGGACGGACGAGCGCCGCGGCAGTGAGCCGGTACGTGATCACCGCCAACGCGCCGACTGCCACCCCGCCCCCGGGCATCTACCTCAGCGCTCAGGACGTGACGCTCGACAACAAGGTGTTCAACAATACCTGGGGAACCGTGATCCGATACACGACCAACGGATCAGACCCAACCGCAACTTCCACCCAGTACACTGTACCGATTCACCTGGCGGGTAACACCCTGCTGAAGGCGCGCGCGTTTCATGCAGGCTGGACCGACAGCGCACTGTTCAGCGGTCAGTATACGATCACCGCCGGAACGCTTCCTCCGCCGATTGCAACTCCGGCTGCAGGCACGTACGTGAGCAGCGTCGCTGTCACCCTCCTGGCCGCCAGCGGAGCGGAGATCCGCTACACCACGAACGGTTCGACGCCGACCGCCACCTCGACGCTCTACACCGGGCCGATCACCCTGACCACCACCACCACGATCAAGGCGATCGCGCGTCTTTCAGGGATGACCAGCGCTGCGTCGTCCACGAGCTATACCATCAAGGTCGCGCCGCCGGATTCGAGTGTCCGAACACTCGAGATCCTCCCGCCCGTGACGACCACCCTCTACGAAGCGACTCCCGGCGCCGAGATTCACTACACCGTCGATGGAAGCGATCCGACGCTCGCCAGCCCGATGGTCCTGAATGGAGGCACGATCTGGCTCGACACGTTCACCCTCAAGCTCAAGGGGTTCAAGACCGGGTGCTCGCCCAGCGACACGGTGACGTTCGTGTATTCCAGCCCCTATTCCTTGACCCAGAACGCCGAGCTCTATGCCGGAGCCGCCTTCTCCGTGATGCGGACCGAGGGAGGGAGTCTCTTCCTCTGGGGCGCGAACGACCGGGGGCAGCTGGGAGACGGAACCGCCGCCGACAATCCCGTTCCGACACGCCACCTCTCGAGCGTGAACGTCGTTGCCCCGGGCGCGAGGTTCGTCGCAACCGTCGCGAGCGACAACACGGTCTGGGCCTGGGGAGACAACTCGCACGGTCAGCTCGGCACACTCGCGGTCGATTTCAGCACCACGAGGCGTCAGGTCCCGGGTCTCTCGACCATCGTCTCGGTGGCTGCCGGCCGTGACCACGTGCTCGCGCTGGGGAGCAACGGCAAGGTGTGGGCCTGGGGCGACAACTCGCATGGGCAGCTGGGCAACGGAACGATCGTGGATTCCGCCACGCCCCTGGCTGTTCCTGGCCTTCCCTCATTCGTCGTGAAGGTGATGGCCGCAGGTCACCGCTCCTTCGCGATCGATTCGAGCGGCCACCTCTACGCGTGGGGATCCAATGCGCATGGTGAGCTCGGCGACGGAACGCTCATCGAGCGACACGCGCCGCAGCTCGTTCCGGGCTGGTCCGGTCAGATCGATCAGTTTTCGGGGTCCGACGATGTGACGGCGTTCCTGCGCGCCGACGGTACCATCTGGACGTTTGGAAGCAGCTCGAACGGCCAGCTCGGAACAGGCGCGTCTGCGGATCGGCTGACGCCGGCAATGGTGCTCTTCCCATCGTGCAGCACATTCCCCCCAGCAGCGCTGCTTTTCGGCAGTTGCTCGGGTCAGCAGCGAAACGTCTGGGCGGTGGCACTCGGCGCCGAGCATGCGCTGGCGACAATCCCCATGAACGGGGACATCCTCTGGGGCGTCTTCGGCTGGGGCAAGAACTCACATGGGCAGCGGGCAACGGCTGAACCTGCGACCACTCCAACTTGGGTCGATGGAGTTCCCGTCAGTGGCGACGGCCTGAGGAAGCCGGACATCCTGACGATCGCTGCCGGCGACTATCATTCGATCGGATTGACCTCCTCGGGGGCACTCTGGGGCTGGGGCGACAACACCCGAGGGCAGCTCGGCGACGGAACGACCGTCAGCCACGGTCCACAGGCATCGACGGACACGGACCTGGGAGGACTCGTACCCCCACCCGTGCTTGCGGAGGTCGCTCGCTCAGACCACACCGCACCTGCGACGGTCACCGCATCGAACCCACTCCCGGGCGTGACGATCCGCTACGCGCTGGCTCTCGCACCGAGCAGCAGCAGCACGGTGTTCCCCTCCTCAGGACTAGTTCTCAACGGTCCTGGTTGTGTGTTTGCGCAGGCCTTCAAGACCGGCATGACGCCAAGCGCGGTGAAGAGGCTCTGCGTCGACTTCTGGGCGCCGCCACCGCTGGCTTCTCCTGGAGCCGGGTTCTTCAGCGCAGGCGTGGACGTGACTCTGACGACGGTCGCCGGGACGACGATCTCTTATCGCCTCGACGGACTCGACCCCAATCAGTACCCCAGTGGAGCCCTGACCTATACGGCGCCGATTCATTTGACCACCGGGACCCAGCTGCGTGCGCGAGCGATCAAGTCCGGATGGCGTCCCAGCGATCTTCTCTCCGCCGACTATCTCTTCAACTACGGGACTCTGACTGCTCCCGTCTTCACCCCAACGCCCGGGACATATGTCGGGGCAGTTGACGTCAGCATCGCCGGGCCCGCCGGGGCCACCATCCGGTACACGACCGACGGCACGGCACCCTCGGCGACGTCGGCGATCTACTCGGTTCCGCTCCACCTGACGTTGAGCACCACCATTCTCGCGGGAAGTTTCAGGAGCGACTACCAGACCAGTGGCTCCGCAAGCGCGGGCTACTCGATTCAGCTTCCGCCTCCAGTCATCGCGCTACCATCGGGAGTGTACGGTTCCGGAACGACGACCGCGGTGTCTCACCCGACGGCCGGGACAGAGATCCACTACACGACCGACGGCAGTGATCCGACGGTGGCGAGTCCAATCGTGGTGTCCGGAGGAACGATTCCGCTAGGAAGCTTTCAGCTCAAGGTCAAAGCATTCAAGACTGGCAACGTATCGAGCGCGATCGTCGCCGCCACCTATCTTCTCCCCGGAACGGTGGTCCAGCCCACGTTCACGCCGCCTGGCGGCACGTATCAGGCCACATTGACAGTATCCGCCGCGACAGCAACGCCCGGAGCTGTGATTCGCTACACCACGAACGGCACCGCGCCTACGACCAGCAGTCCAGTCTTCCCGTCCGCAGGCCTCTCGGTCACGCAAGGCATTACCCTCAAGGCGACAGCATTTCTCGCCAGCGTGGGGAGCGGAACCACGACGGCGAGCTACAATTTCATGCCGTCGGGCATGCCCTCGGTGAGTCCAACGGGCGGCGCCTACAGCGGCCCTCTCACGATTTTCCTTTCGGCAGCACCGGCGGGGTTCGTCACCCGTTACACGCTCGACGGCACCGATCCGACGGCGACGTCGGCCCAGTACGTCACGCCACTCCAGGTGACCACCTCGGCTCAGCTGCGGGCGGCCTGGTTCCGTCCGGGCTGGACCCCGAGCGTGGTCCTCAACGTGGACTACATCCTCGTCCCCACCATCGGCAACCGTGGTTACGCACAATTGCCTCCTCCCATCATCGATGGCGCTCCCCTGGATGCGGTCGCGAAGCTCTGGTGGGGTGACACAGTTCGGTTGAATACACGGTACGTCGACACAGTCTCTCCGGCGGCGAACGTGCTGCACAACGGAGCACAGGCAATTCCTGCCACTAAATTGGTCGAGAAGACTGAGGGCCCAGTCCTCCTTGGCCACGAGGCGCAGTTCGATCTTCCCGACGGCGCACTCGGTAACCAACCGCTGACCCTGACGGCTTCGGGCAGGAGTTCCGGCCCAAGTTCGGCAGTTCTGCGCGTAGGCCCACCCATCACCTTCAGTGGCATCACCACCGCGGCATCGGCGCGAAGCACTGCTGTTCGTACCGAACTTCCTGATCACGTCTACATCGCAGACAGTGAGGGCATCTGGGATATCGGGCTGTACCAGCGCGATGTCACGAAGGATCGATTGATCGGTGGAAACGTGATCATCGGGTCAAAGGTCACGACAGCGAACACGTTCCTGTACGTGACCACGGACGCGGGTCGTCCAAGCATCATGGAATTCAACGTGGCGACCGGCTCGACTTCCGTATACCGAGATCTCTCGACGCTGAATCGGGACCTGCAGATCGCGTGCATGGCGGTAGACTTCGACGGCAACGTCGCGTACGTCGCGGACCGGAAGAGCGGCTCGATCATCCAGGTGCCCCGGACCGGGACGATCAAGGACAAGATCGGCAGCCAGGCACCCTACACGTTCCCCACCCCGTGCCAGATGGACGGGCAAGCGGGCACGGTCGTCTTCCCATCCGGTACCTCCGCCTACCAGGTCTTGACGGGCACCGGCGAGTCCTCCGTCGTCTACACGGGCGAGGAGGAAGTCCATTCAGTCCTGGTTCGATCTGCAGGAGCGGCTGGCGGATACGTGTTCAGCGTGGTTCCCTGGGTGGGATGGATCGCCTCGGTGAATACGGCCACGGGCCTACTCGACTGGGTCTATTCGCCAGACCCTGACGATCCCTCCTACATCCTTCTGGGGGATCGGCAGTTCCAGCGCTTCCACGTCATGGACCCTCAACGGGTCCTCGTGAACAACGACGCCGTCGACGGCGAGACGATCCCGTACCCGTCGGCAGTTCAATTGTACCCTCGGGTTTCAGAGATCCGCGTCGATGGCCTACGAAATCAGCCCATATCCTTGCGACTGGTGGACCCGCCCGACATCGCGGCGTACATCGCTCACCCCGGGAAGGATGACAACGCGGCGCCGTTTGGCGCTCAGGTTGGACTGGCGAGCAGTCCGACGAGCGGAAGCTGGTCTCGCTGTCTCGCTGTCACCGCAGATGCTTCCGGTGTTGCAACGGTCTACCTCCAGACGAGCTCCGCGGGTGGCGACAACTACCGCCTCGAAGCCAGCTTCGGCACCTTCGACCCCACATGCGACGATCCTTCGGCTGCGTTCGTCTGGAACGTGAGTCCGCTGTACACGGTCTGGAAGCGCATCTTCGTCGAGCACGATTTCATGTTCCAGAAGGGCGGCTTCCTGTGGGCGGATGCTCCGGCGGGCGCGTCCGAGATTCTGGTGGCGAAGCTCTATCCCATTCGAAGCGATGGACTCTCCGTTGGTGATCGCATCGCCATCTTCGATGTCGACCACCCCTATGATGGTGCCCACGACACAGCCTGCATCTCGAGCATCACCGACCGCTCCGTGGACCAGTTCGTCACGTTTGCACTCGATGACTGCTCTGGCGCAGTGAAAACACTTGCCTTCGATTACTCGGCGAGCGCCTCAATCTTTGGTCCAGGGGGACTTGACTTGTCCGGTGGCGGGAGCGCCGCAGTTGGCCGCTTGCCACACGATCCGGCCGCCCCATTCTCGTTTGACGAGTATTTTTACGGCGCAGACCTCAGCAACATTCAGACGCCGTACGACGAGGCATTCATAGAGTTTGTCGCTCCCCCGTCTGGCTCAACCGCCGTTCCTTGCATCCCATACCAGTGGTTCAACCTCTGGCTTACCGACACTAGCCACATCGATCCAAACGTCCTTCTCAATCTCATATGGTTCAGCACTAAATGGTTCAAACATTACATCCCGGGCACAATATTTCCGGGATACCCAGACGTTCCCTCGCCACACAATTACATCCATCTCATCGGGGCAACTCGACTACCTCCGACCGTTCAGCCGCCAAAAGACGGATCTGGCACCCCTACCTATGGCTATAACTTTGGGCTTTCTGCCAACCTTTATGATTGGTCTTATGTGTTTGTACAAGGGATCATGGAATCCGTGTTCCCACAACCGACCTGGACGCCATACGCATGGATGAAGTTTGCCTCGGAGCATGAGCTGGGGCATCAGTGGGAGCTCAACGGTTGTGGCACGAATGGCGATCACGACACATGGACCACCTGGTGTGATCCGGCAGGGTGTGGGCGGGGTCCGGGACCGCAACTCCTCTCGTCACTTATGAAGTATCCCCTGGATAATCCCGGCTTCTACACGTACGATCGGTTCACCTACTCCGAATTGCTCGGGGGCGATGCCGCGTGCGGTCTGACCCCAAGGGCCAAGCAGCACACCCTCCGCCTGGCTCCTGACCCGCTATGACCTCTCCCTTCCTCCTGCCGCTGCTCTTGTCACTTGCCGTGCCCTTGGCCTCTCAAACCCAGGTCTCGGTCCACATCGTGGCGCTCGGTGACGGCGGGCACGTGTACGTCGGCCAGCCCGCGTACGTGGACGTTTCTTTCGGCAATTCGACCAGCACGGATCTCAAAGCGGGAAATGCGGCGCTCGAGATCTGGGAAATCCAGCCACCCGGAAGCCCGGCCCGAGCGTGTGAATCCGGCAACAAGCTCTCCTTCGAGAGCATTCAGGGGGCAGACTCTGGAGCACCCTGGTTGCGCCCCGGAGAAGAGCGGGTGGTTCGCGGGAATGTCGTTCAGCAAGTCTGTCTGGGGTCGCTGGACAGGGCCGGAAACTGGCGGCTCCGAGCGGGCCTGAAGTTGAGCCAGCAAGGCTCGGCCTTCTCGGAGTGGAAGGTGATCAACGTCGTTGAGCCTACAGGTAAGGAGGCAGATGCGATCCGGCTATTCCCCAGGGGGGTCTCTGATCCGTCTGATTACCTGAAGCGTTACGGAGACACCGCGGTGGCGGCCAGACTGCTCAGATCTCAAAACGAAAAGGAGGCGCGCGGTCATTGGGTCGAGGGTCGGCCGCTTGCGCAGATCGCTGAACACGCAGCTCAGAGTCCGAAATGGTTGGAGGGTGCGAAGACCTGGCGCATGGGGATGACCGAAAGTCTGCTGCGCCAGCATCCAAAGTCGTACTTCGCTGGTGACCTCCAGACGGCGCTCGCAGCGATGTATGCAGCCACGGGCAACGTCGAGAACCTCGAGCGCTTGGGTTCCGATGTCCAGAAGACCAGTCCTGAGAGTGGAGCCGAGATGCGCAATCTTGCGAGTGCTCTGAAGGCGCAAAAGGGAGTCTCCCGATGAGTCGGTTCGAGTCGCCGTTGGCCATCCTCATACTGGCACTTGGCTGTGGAAGGGGCGCACCGGTACCGGCGCCGACCAGCCCCCCACCCCAAAGCCGCCCAATTGCAAGCAAGCCGCCGCCAACACAGCTTGCGCCCAGTCAGCCGCTGCCGATGAAAGTGATGCCACCCGAGGATGAACCAAAGGAACGCAGCGTCAACTCGAACGCCCCGCCCGGTTCCGCGTCCCCGCGGGCCCGGGCTGGCGAGATGTGACGGCTCGCTCCATCGTTTCAGAAATCGGGACCTTTTGCGGAGTTCACGGCGTGCAGTTCGCCCCGACGCACGAATCGCTCGGAACCCACAGGCTGATTGACGGTTCGGTGAACGCCGGTGGGCTTCCGGTGGTCGGAATCACCTCGTAGTTCAGCGTGTACACGTTCCGCCAGAAGTCGACCGCGATCTTCGCCGCGTTGAAGCCCGTCGTCGTCGAGATCGGCGCCGTCCCGGTCTGGCCCGGCGAGTAGATGTCGAGCCGATTCGTCCCCTGCAGCTGTGACAGCACGTAGATGAAGCCCCCGTACTCGATCGCCAGGTCCAGGTACTGCCAGCCCGCCGTGTTCGGCGTCGCCGTCAGCTCGAGCACGTAGGGCACCGGCTGCTGCGGGAAGAACGGCTTCGGATTTCCCCCGATGTCGAAAGCCTGGATCCGTGCCGGCAGCGGCGTCGTCGCCGTCGGCGCCCCCGCCTCGATCACGAGGATCGTCCCGTCCGCAGCTACCGTGGCCGCCACCGGGTTGGTCATCAAGCCGGGTCGGCTCCCCGACCCGCACTTCGGCTGGGCCAGAAGCTGCATCGCCGCCTGGGCGTCGGGAAGCGGGCCGGGTGGGATCTTGAGCGTCTCCATCTTGTTGTGCGCGTTGCTGATGCTGACGACGTGCCCCGCGGGATGGAGCAGCAGCACGTCGGGCATGAAGTTGAGCACGCCCCACGACTGAGAGGCGGGCATCGGGTTGCTTGCCGACGGCGGCTCGAAGCTCGGCGGATCGAGCGCGATCTGACGGAGATGGAGCGCGTCCGGGTTGCTCGTGTCGAGATAGAAGTTGTTCGTCCCGTGCGTGAGCAGACTGTAGGAGAGCTTCACCCCGGAGACGTTCTGGCCGCACGGTCCAGCCAGGTACTCGTCCTGCGCGTCGGGGCCGGTGTTCAGGTTCGCCATCTGGTCCAGCTGGCTCAGGCCACCGCCACCGCACTCCGCGCCCTCTGACCCACTGGTGCTCTGTCCTCGCCACGAATACCCGACGAACCCTGGAGCCGCTCCCGTGCCCTGCCGGACGGTGATCCCATTGAAGCCGCACAGCGTCCCGGCGGTCCCGCAGTCGGCCGAGTTCACCGTGGGCGGCTGATCAGTCGGGGTCCACACGTGGTTGCCCCCCGAGTCGAGCGTCGTCTTCTGCTTGTGCTGGTACACGGTGCTGGCGTTGATCGGGTACGTCACCTCCTGGATGGTGATCGCCGGACTGGCGCTGGCATTGTTGGCGATCAGCCCGGTGCTCCCCTTCCCCAGGAGGACGAGGGGCCCGTTCGCTGTGGTCGGGTTCTGGTTGAAGGCGACCGAGACGTTGACGTTTCCTCCGAGCGGGAGGCCTGTGAAGACCACCGGAGGGATCGTGGCGGGAGCGGGCGACGGAAGCGCGAGCGTCTGGGTGTAGGGAGTTCCATCGTCGAACAGCGCGGTGACGACGTACTGGTTCGCGTCCTGCGGGAACGTGCCGTCGTTGATGTCGTGCGCGATGGAGACGCTGAGGTCGTGGGTGAAGACCAGGTCGTTCACGTACGTGAAGGGCGAGAGCGCGACCTCGACGGACGTCTCGATGAGGTTTGCCACGCCCACCGCGATGGAGATCCCGAACATGATCCAGCCCACGATGGGGATGGCGTCTTCCGCCGCACCCTCCGTCGTCGCGCCGACGACGGCCCCGACCAGCTTCCCGATCGCAATCGAGAGCGCGCGCCCACTGACGAACCAGCAGATGAACTTCGCCAGCGCGAGGCCCGTCTCCTGCCAGAAGCCCGTGGTGTAGATCCCGTGCCCGTTGATCGCCGCGCTGATCGCGGCGACGAGCTCCTGCGCCAGCGCGTTCAGGATCGGATTCGCCACGGCCATCACCCCCGAGAGCGCGGCGGCTGCTCCTGCCGCGCAGAGAGCCGAGGTGACCCCGTAGCTGATGATGCCGGTCATGACCTCGCCCATGAGGACCGTGTCCGGATAGTTGTTCGACCCCGCTCCGATCCCGCTCGCGAGGATGCGCACCGTGCTCGCCGAGGCGGGAACGTTGAAGTTGGCGGCGAGGGTTCCGGCCCACGTCGGGATGGCCAGGATGGTGAACTCCGGTCCCAGGACGCCGACGAAGAACTCGGTGGCGGTGTCGTTGGACGGGTCGTGCCCGGAGGAGATGGTCCCCGCGGCGTATTCCGGGATGTCCGCGAGGTTCAGCGGTGTCGTCGTGTTGCCCGGCGCGTAGAACTGTAGGTAGACCCCGAGGAAGCGAACGTAGAAATTGTCGAGGGTCAGCGACACCTGCTGCGTGTTCCCGCTCTGGGTCGTGCTCGCGCTGAACTCGATTCCGTTCTGTGGACCCGTCTGCTTCAGCGCCATCGACGGCGCGCTCCCGGACTGGAGGCCAGCGCCTGGGCTCTGATTCACGGACGAAACGCCGTCGCGGCGGACCCACATTGCACCGGTCAGCGCTAGGTTGGGCTGGGCCCCGGGCTGCGGGATCTGACTCGTGACGTCGGCCCCGAGGCTGGGATCATCCTTCACCGCACCGGAGAGCGTCGTCGCCGCCTGCCCGACGAACGAGGCGATCGTCGGGTCGAGCGCTGGCATGTACTGGACCCTGCCCGCGTGAGTCCCCTGGGTGTTCTTGAACGGTTGTCCCGTGTCGTCGTTGACCACTGGAACCAACGAAGCCCAGGGGGTCTTGGTTGCCGGCACGCCGGGCGGCACGGCCGGACCGTAGGCTCTCTGGAGGTCACGGCCGAGCGTCGCGACATCCCCGTTGGTGTTGACGTGGTTCGTCTGGATGTGCGCCGCCGAGTTGGGCTCCAGGCTGAACAGGTCGGGGGCTGAGCCCACGATCGCTGCCGCCTGATCGTTCGTGTCGAACAGCGCCTGCTCCTCCCGAAGGTCCTGCTCGCTGTTCGCCGCGGCGACCCCGTACATCTGCCGCTTCGGGGACAGCGGAAGTGGCCCGGTCGGGGTCCGCATCCGCGCTTGCGAGTAGGCGTGGGTCAGCGAAGGGGCCGGAAGCTGGAGATACACCGCGGACATCGTCCAGGTTCCTTCGGTCGTATCGTAATCGGAGCTCAGGTAGACGAGGCTCACTCCGTTGGTCGCGTAAGCCGTTCCCTCGATGTGGTGGGTGATCTGGGAATCCGGGACGGCGCGGAGGAAGCCGTTCTTCCGGCGAGCCCGCTCCAGCACACCGGGCTTGTCGGTCACCTTGGTGAGCCGGTACGTCTTCCCTCCTCCCGTGAGGAAGTAAGTCTTCGCGTGGAAGTCCTCGTGCGCGAGGTTGAAGAAGATCGTTCCCGGAGCGACGTCCTCGTCGTGACTGCAACCGCTCATGAGGGCCGGTGCGCTCAGGAACGCGCCGGCGCTGGCCGCGCCCACCAGGAAGTCGCGGCGACGGATGCCCCTCCGGATCGCCTTCAGGCTCCGGCGGAGGCGGCGGACACGGCGCGCCAGCTCCGCACGCTGCTCTCGCCGCATCTGCTTCGCCCGGGACACCCGCGTCGTACGCCGAGCCAGCTTCCCCTTCATCTCACCCTCCCCCGGGGGGGCGCCCCCGTCACCAGTCGAAGTTCGCCGTGTTCAGGTTGCAGCCGCCGTCCTGATTCCCCTGCGCGTAGGTCGCGTTGTAGAGGTAGGCACCCGGAGTTGGCGCCTGATCGACCGTGATGCCCGCGTCCCAGGCGGGGTTCGCATTGGGCCGGGGGTTCGGGGGACCACAGCCGCCGTTGTGCGAGAGCCCATCCGGACAGGTGGTGTTGCTCGTGGTGACCGGCACCTGGGTCACGAAGCCGTCGTACGCCATCTGGACGCAGACCGAGGTGGTGCTGCCACTCCAGCCCTTGAACGCCAGATACGGCGCGCCGAGCACGACCTGGATCTCGTTCCCGTTCGGCTCGAAGTCGACGTAGGCGTTGTCGAGGTTCGTCGAGTCCAGCGACGCGGTGCTGAGATTCGCCCCCTGCAGGAAGGCCCCGGCGAACACCGGCTGCGCCCCGCCCTGCGTTTGATCGGTCTGGAACTTGGTGTTTTGGAAGTTCGCTCCCACCAGCAGCGCGTTGCTGAAATCCGCTCCGTTGATGACGGTGGTGCTGCCCTCGAAGTCCAACCCGTAAAGGAACGCGTTGGTGAAGTTCGTCCGGGTCATGACCGCGCCGACGACCGTGGCGCAACTGCACGTGAAGCCGGTGGGTGCCGAGTCCCCGCAGTTGCTCGTGTCGGTCACGCAGGGAAAGACCGGAGGGCCATTGTTCAGCAGGTTGAAGGACCCGTAGAGGCTGGCGTAGTGAAAGATCGTCCCCTGGAGCTTCGCGTTCGAGAGGTTGACGTCCTTGAGGTGCGCCCCGGTGAAGTCCGCCGCGGTCTCGATGCCGGCGTCCGGATTGTTGGTGAGGGACGATCCGGCCAGGGTGGCGTTGGTCAGATTGGTGTTCAGGAACTTTGCCCCGGACAAGGAGCGGTTGCTCAGGTCCACCCCGACCAGGCTGCTGTCGTTGAAGCGGATGCCGGACATGTCGGCACCGGGTGGAAAGAGGGCCCCGTCGAGCGTGGCACGCTCGAGCGAGGCGCCGATCAGCCCCGGGCCACCAAACTGCGCCAGCGTGAAGTCCGCGCCAGTGGTGACCAGTGTGCCGAGGCCGGTCGCGTTGGTGAGATTGCCGCCGTCGATCGTGGCGCCGCTGAAGTCGACGGAGTCGAGCATCGCGCCCTGCAGGTCCGCGCCGGGGAGGATCGCACCAACGAACTGCGCCCCTTGCAGATCGGCGCCCGCGAGCCCGGTGACGCTGTTCAGCGTTGCTCCGCTGAAGTTCGCGTCGGGAAGCGAGGCACCCAGGGTCGTCCCGACGAGGGTCCCTCCGACGAACTGAGCGCCGGCGAGCACCGTCCCGCTCAGGTCGGCGCACAGAGAGCCGCCGTCCTGGACGCAGCCCAGGCTGGCCTGGCTGAAGTTCGCACCGGTGAAGTCCTGCGGCTGGCCGGTGCCGGTGACGTTGAGCCCGGCGACGCCGTCGAGGGTGGCCCCCTGGAAGCTCACGGTGCAGCTGCTCGTGCCGCAGCTGCGAACGAACACGGTGTTGACGAACTGGACGCCGGCGAGATCGCTCCCGGAGAAGTCGACGCCGGAGAAGGCGGCGTTCTGCAGGGTCGCTCCCGGCCAGCTCACTGCCTGGAGGGCGCTGATCCCGGCATCGGCGAAGTCGATGTTCGAGCTGGCGAGGCTGCCTTGCCTCAGCGCGGTGGCCGGAACGGACCGGATGCTGACCTTGGTCTGCGACAGGTTCGTCCGGCACCCGGGGCGATCGTCGGTGAAGGTCGCCGTGAGCATCTTGGTCGCGGTCAGATCGACCGGCGAACCGGGCGTCCCGGAGAAGTTGCTGCAGGTGATCGTGGCGCCGCTGAAGTCCGTGCCGGCCAGGCTCTTCGCTCCGGAGAGGTCGGTGTGGTTCAGGGTGGCGCCCTGCAGCGAGGCATTGGTCAGGTCTGCTCCGCTGACGCCGGCGTCGGTGAGATCCACTCCCGCGAGGTTGCAACCCTCGCAGCTCGACGTGGCCAGGAAGGCCTGGAGCACGGAGCGGATCTGGAGGGACCGGGTTCCCCGTCCGATCGGAGTTCCATCGAGGCAACCGGTGTTTGCCTCGACTCCCTGCAGCGTTCCGGTGAATCCGGCATCGGCGTAGAGGAGGGCGGCCGTCCCCGGCCCGACCTGCACCGATGCGGTGTTCCGGTCGATCGGGAAGTCCGAGCTGGTCAGCGCGGAGAAATCGGAGGTGTCGAGCGTGAACACCGTCACCTGTCCGCCGAAGTTGCACTGGCTGTACAGCGCCACCTGTCCTTCCTGCAGCACCAGCTGGGAGAGGTTCGGATCGCCGGGCTGATACATCCGGAAGAGCACCAGGGTGTCCATGTTCGGGACCCCCGGCGGCTGCGCGGCCCACTGGACCGCATAGCCGGCGTCGGTGTTGATGAAGAACGCGCTGTAGTTGCCACCCACGAAGAGGCTGGTCCGCGCTTGCAGCTGGACCTTCTGGTTGCCGAGGTCCACGACCAGGAGGGGGTCGCCGCCGAACTTGTTGAGGAAGGTGATTCCCTCGGCGTTCACCACGAGCGTCGACGAAGGCGCTGGGTCGAACACGGTCATGTCCAGCGGAAGGTTCTGGGAGAGGATCTCCGGCACCGGCCCCCCGGGAGCGTTCCCGCCGAGAAACTGGAAATCGAACAGCGCGAACGCGTCGACCTGACGACTGGAGAAGTCTGCGACGATCGGTTCGACCGCCGGATAGCCGCCCGTGGTGCCGAAGTTCACCGGCGGCGGCTGGGCCCGAAGGCGACCCACTCGCCCCTGTCCGGTCGGATCGTCGGGTGCGAGCGCCCACCAGCCCAGCTGCGGCTGGCCGGCGTCGTCGACGAGCGGGGGGCTGGGGGCGCTCAGCCGGCGCACGAACGCCACCCGGTGCGGCCCGGCGATCGTCTTCCCATCGTGGAGCAGCGCGACCCGGTAGGTCCCGGTGTCGAGCTGCAGGTCGACGCAGTCGCTGCCGGCACCGATCGCCACCCGTCGCTTCCCGGTCTCGTCGTCGAGGGTCAGCTGGCGCACCCAGGGATCGCCCGGGGCGATGCAGAAGCGGTAGCTCCCCCTGTCGAGCGCGTGCTGCGAGACGTTCTCCACGAGGCCTGTCGAGCCGCTCGGCTCGAGGTCGTGGATCACCACCTGGTGCGGCAGCGCGGCCAGCCCGGGCGTCCGGGCGAACTCCGCCTCGTAGAGGAACGGGCGCTCGGGATGGGTGACCCTGGTGACGCGGGGGCTCTCGGGTTCCTTGCAGCCGATCTGCGATGCGAGGAACACGGCCACCAGCGCGCCGAGCCCGCAGACCAGACCGGAAGCTCGTCCGGTTGACCTGGTTCGTCCCGACGTTCCGTCCCCCTGCCCCATGGACGGCAAGGCTGCTCCGGGTCAGTGACCGAGCACAATCGACCTTCGGGACGGGGTCGCCGACCCATGCGTGAGCAACCGTCGGGCCCCGGGGGTCCTCGCCGGCGAGCTGGGTCGCGAGCGGCTGGCCCTACCGGCAGACACAGCTGGGCGGTCTCTTGACGAGCGCGTTGTTGAAGCACTCACCTGGATCGCAGACCGCGGCCCTTCCAGGGTCGCACGCGATGGCGCACATGGGCGCGGTGCGATCTCCGCAGACCATCGCGGGCGCCGCGCATCCGCACTGCCCTCTCTTCTCGGCCGCGGCCTCCGCCTGCCCCGCTCTCGTCACCAGCAACGCGCCGAGCAAGGCTGCGACGGACACAGCCGCGGCGATGGTGTTCCGCATGGTCCCTCCCGGGTGGGCCCGGGGAGGTCATCACGGACGGGTGCTCGCTGCGAGGGAACGTTCGGACAGGTCCATGGCTCCCGGACCGCGGGAGCCGGTCCCCGCCCGACCGGAGTGCCCAGGGCGGGATTCGAACCCGCACACCTTTCGGCGCCACCCCCTCAAGATGGTGTGTCTACCAGTTCCACCACCTGGGCTTGAAAGAGGACGCTCTACGTATCAGGGCCCCCCGGCGCTTTCCAGTCCCCCCGTGACCAGCCAGACCGCCAGCGGGACCAGCAGGTTGTCCGTCGCCCGCGGCGCCAGCGCCTCCGCCACCGCGGCGGCGAGTCCCGCCGCGAGCACTCGCCCACCGTCGACACGAACCCCGAAGACCGCGCCGGCCACGTCGGTCGCGAAGGCCGCGCACACGAAGACCACGAAGGAGCCGTTCAGAGTCTTCGTCTTCGCCCACGGCACCCGGAAGCGGCCCCTCCCCCATCGGCGGCCAACGAAACCCCCGAGGCCGTCACCGAGCGCGAGGGCGAGCAGCGCGGCCGCCGCGGGGAACGGCGACCGCCCGAGCAGACCCACCGCCGTGAAGACCGCGGCCGAGAATCCGTACAGCACCAGCCCCGACCACGCCTCGCCGTCTCCCGAGACCGCGCGCTCGAGTGACCGTGCGGCCTCGAGCCGGCGTCCCAGGAGCGGCACCAGTACCAGCAGCGCAAACCCGACCGTCGCGAGAGCGATCGGCGGCCACGGCGACTGCCACGCGCGCCAGCCCAGCGGCCACACCCCGGCCCCGACGTGCAGCACGTCGCGCACGTAGGTCCGCGGAAGGCCGCGCGCGGCGAGCCACAGGCACGCGGCGAGCCCTCCGGCGAACACCGCCGACCAGAGCAGGACGAGCAGGCCGTCGTGCACGGCCCCCGGAGCCTCGGCTACTTCGCGGGAGCCGGGGCCGGAGCCGCGGGCGCGGTCGGAGCCGCCGCGGGTGCAGGCTGCGCGTCACCGGCCTTCGGCGCGGCGGCCGGAGCAGCCGCGCCCGGTGCAGGCGCCGCGGCCGGAGTGGGCTTGCCGACCAGGCTGCTCGTCACCGAGCTCCGCACGCCGACGAACGACAGGCCCAGCGACGTCAGGAAGAACAGCCCCGCGCACACCGCGGTCAGCTTGCTCAGGAACGTCACTGCCCCGCGGCCACCGAACGCCGACGTCGCCGCACCACCCCCGAGCGCCGCACCCATCCCCGCGTCCTTCCCCGGCTGGAGGAGGATCACGAAGATCATGAAGACGCACAGCAGGACGTGGATGACGGTGAAGAAGGCGACCATGAAAGGACGCGCACCCTAACGGGCAGCCGGGGCCCGAGGCAAGCCGATGGCGAACGCCGAGACCACCTGTATCGACCGGATGATCGCGCCGGAATCGCGGCCGAGGTCTAGGAGCGACGACGGAGCGTAGCTGTCGCTACGTGACGGAGGAGCGACGCGGAGATCGGCGGCGAGGACCAGCGAGGGACGGCCGATACAGGTGGTTTCGGCGTTACCCAGCGGCCGCGATGATCGTCAGGAATTCCTGGGCCTTGAGGCTCGCCCCGCCCACCAGCGCCCCGTCCACGTCCGCCTGCCCGAGCAGCTCGGCCGCGTTGTCCGCCTTCACCGAGCCCCCGTAGAGGATCCGCACCGACTCTCCCACCGGCCGGCCGAACAGCCCCACCAGCTGCTCGCGCACGTGCGCGTGGACCTCTTGCGCCTGCGCCGGCGTTGCGTTCCGCCCGGTGCCGATGGCCCAGACCGGCTCGTAGGCCAGCACCACGTGGGCCATCTCCTCCACCGCGACCCCCGCCAGGCTTCCGCGGAGCTGTGTCGCGCAGACCTCGAGCGTCCGCCCTCCGTCCCGCTCCGCCAGCGTCTCCCCGAAGCAGACCACCGGACGCATCCCGGCGTGCAGCACCGCCCGCGCCTTCTTGCTCACCCAGGAGTCCGTCTCGCCGAAGAGCTGCCGGCGTTCGGAGTGTCCGACGATGACGTAGGTGCACCCGACCGCCTTCAGCATCCCCGCCGAGATCTCGCCGGTGAATGCCCCCTGCGCCTCCCAGTGCACGTTCTGCGCGCCGAGCGCGATGCCGCTGCCCTCCAGCGCCCGCGACGCCGCCTCCAGCGCGGTGAACGGCGGCGCGACCATCACCTCGGAGCGGCCCGCCGTGTAGCCGTCGCGGAGCTGCTGGATCAGCTCCACCGCCTCCGGGCCCGTCCGGTGCATCTTCCAGTTCCCGGCCACCAGCGGCCTGCGGCGTGGCGACGTCATGGACGGCCTTTCGCGATCAGGACTCGAGCGCCTTCACTCCGGGCAGCTCCTTGCCCTCGAGGAACTCCAGCGAGGCTCCGCCACCCGTCGACACGTGGGACATCTTCTTCGCCAGGCCGAACTCCTGCACCGCCGCCGCGCTGTCGCCGCCACCCACCACCGTGGTCGCGTCCTTCAGTCCGGCGATCGTCTCGGCCACTGCCTTCGTCCCGGCGGCGAACGCCGGCACCTCGAACAACCCCATCGGGCCGTTCCACAGCACGGTGTGCGCCGGCCGCAGATGCTCCGCGAACAGCGCCCGCGTCCGCGGCCCGATGTCCAGCCCCATCATCTCCGCAGGCAGCGCCCGCTCCTTCACCTCGCGAACGGGCGCGTTTCCGGTCGGGTCGGTGCTCGCGATGTGGTCGATGGGCAGCACCACCGCTTTTCCCAGCCGCTCCGCCGCCTCCAGCGCCCGGCGCGCCACGTCCAGCTTGTCGGCCTCGACGCGGCTCTTCCCCACCTCGATCCCCTGGGCCTTCAGGAAGGTGTAGGCCATCGCCCCGCCGACGATCAGCGAGCTCACGCGGGGAAGCAGGCTCTCGATCACCTTGATCTTGTCCGAGACCTTCGCCCCGCCCAGCACCGCGACGTAGGGCATTCCCGGGGACTTCAGCAGTCGCCCCAGGAACTCGAGCTCCTTCACCATCAGATAGCCCGCGGCTCGCTCCTTCACGAACGGCGCCATCCCCGCGGTGGAGGCGTGAGCGCGGTGCGCCGTCCCGAACGCGTCCATCACCCACACGTCCGCGTTCTCCGCCAGCGCGCGGGCGAAGGCCGGATCGTTCGCCTCCTCCTCCTTGTGGAAGCGGAGGTTCTCCAGGAGCACCACCTGGGTCGGCGTCTGGTCCTTCACCATCTTTCGCACGCCGTCGCCGACGCAATCGTCGGCCAGCAGCACCTCGTAGGGCTTCCCCAGCAGCTCCGAGAGCACCCGCGCCGCCGGCTCGAGCGACAGCTTCGGATCCACCCCCTTCGGCCGTCCCAGATGCGAGGCCACGATGAGCTTGCCGCCCATCTGCAACACCCGCCGCAAGGTCGGCAGCGCCTCGCGGATCCGCGTGTCGTCGGTGACGTTGCGTTGCTCGTCGAGCGGGACGTTGAAGTCCACCCGGACGAAGACCCGCTTCCCGGTCAGCTGCAGATCGTCGATGGAGCGGAAGGACACGGAGCGCCTCCCCCAGGGCCTCAGCCCTTCGACAGCACGAGCTTCGTCAGGTCCACCATCCGGTTGCTGAAGCCCCACTCGTTGTCGTACCAGGCCATCACCTTGGCGAGGTTCCCGTCGATGACGAAGGTGTTGGTCGCGTCGATGATCGACGAGTGCGGGTTGCCGTTGTAGTCCACCGAGACGGTCTCCGCCTCGCTGTACTCGAGCACGTTCTTCAGGGGGCCCTCGGCAGCCTTGCGGTACGCCGCGTTGATCTCCTCGGGCGTCGCCTTCCTGCCCAGGACGACCGTCAGGTCCACCAGGCTCACGTTCGGCGTCGGCACGCGGACGCTCACCCCGTGCATCTTGCCCTTGAGCGCCGGGAGCACGTCGCCGATGGCCTTCGCCGCGCCGGTGCTGGTGGGAATCATCGAGAGCGCCGCCGCCCGCGCGCGCCGCAGATCCTTGTGGGTCAGGTCGAGGATGCGCTGGTCGTTGGTGTAGCTGTGGACCGTGGTCATCAGGCCCTTCTCGATTCCGAAGGTCTCCAGCAGCACCTTCGCCGTCGGGGCGAGGCAGTTGGTGGTGCAGGATGCCGCGGAGAGGATCTTGTGCTTCGCCGGGTCGTAGGCGTCGCTGTTCACACCGATGGCGATGGTCACATCGGGGTTCTTCGCCGGCGCCGAGATGATGACCTTCTTCGCCCCCGCCCCAAGGTGGTGGCTCGCGGCCTCGCGGTCGGTGAACCGGCCGGTGCACTCCAGCACCAGGTCGACCCCCAGCTGCTTCCAGGGCAGCTTGGTGGGGTCCTTCTCGGCGGTGAAGGTGAAGGTCTTTCCGTCGACCGTCATCGCCTTCTCGGTGGCCGAGACCTGACCCGGGAAGGTGCGATGCACGGAGTCGTACTTGAAGAGGTGGGCCATGGTCGCGGGCTCGTCGAGGTCGTTGATGGCGACGATCTCGATGTTCTCCTTCCGCGCCAGCGCCGCCCGGAGGATGCAGCGCCCGATCCGACCGAATCCGTTGATCGCGACTTTCATGGTGGCCATGGGTCGGTCCATTAGGAGAAGCGGGCCCGGAATTCAACGCTCGGGAGCACACGCGTTGACTGCTTCCCGCCGAGAGACTCAGTCTGTGCCGCTGTCTCCGTCGCCATGACCGCGCCCGCCCCCGTTCCGCTCCGCAAGCCGCCTTATCCGCCCCGGCGTGGCGAGGGCTTCTGGGCCTCGGCGCTCCACGCCTGGAACGGGCTGGTCCACACCGTGGTCCACCAGCCGAACATGAAGGTCCACGTCGTCTCCGCCATCCTGGTGGGCCTCGTGGGGAGCGGGCTGCCGCTCGGCCTCGCCGAGAAGGTCACCCTCATCTTCTGCGTCCTGCTGGTGTTCTTCGCCGAGATCCTCAACAGCGCGCTCGAGACCCTGGTCGACCTCGCCACCCAGGAGTTCGACGAGAAGGCCCGGGTCACCAAGGACGCCGCCGCCGCCGCGGTGCTGGTGCTCTCCATCGGCGCGGCGGTCATCTTCGCCGCGCTCCTGGTCCACAACTGGCAAACGGTCCTCGCCAGCGGTCCCCGCATCGAGCGTCAGGTGCTCTTCGGCGTCCCGCTCGCCGGCTGCGCGGCGCTGCTGATGCGCGACCGGCCCCGCCCGTGGATCCAGGACGGGCTGGCCTTCGCCGCCGGGCTGGTCCTCTGCGCCATCCTGGCGACCTGGACGACCAGCGCGGTCTTCACCGCGATGACGGTGGGGCTCCTGGTGCTCGCCCTGGCGGCGGCCCGGGAGCGGGCCCGCGCGCGGGCAACAAAAAACCCTGCGGCCACGTGATTGGCCTGCAGGGTCACCTTCCAAAAACTGCTTCCACTCGCCCGGGCCTCTGCGCCGGAAACCGGTCCGGAACCTTCGCGTCCGGTCGAGGGAAACCTCTGGAACTCTAACGCAGCCCCTGGCCCTGTCTAGGCCGCCGGGCGGCTTTCCTCCGGGTGGGCCGAGGGGGCAGGCGGGGCCTTGTCCCCGTCCCGGATGTCCGTGGCGACGAGGTCGATCAGCTCCGTCGCCACTGCAATCACCTGGGTGGGGGTGTAACCGCTCGAACGCAGCTGATTGAAGAACGTTCGAGCGAGGATCTTGGTGGCCTTCGCGTCAGTGCTCACGGGTGGGGCAGGGCTGCCACACCCGTGCCACCACTCTCCATCATTCCAACCACATGAAATCCTTCGATTTCGCTTCTAGACCCCCACTCCCTGGGTGCGAAGAACGCTGCGCACTGCCAACTGGGTGCGCCGCACCCCGGAGGATTGCTTCCACCCACCTCCGCCCGTAACACCACGAGCCTGCCCTACCGGATTCACAACGTTCCGCTCTGGCTCGGGGAGCCGGAGAGTCTGCTTCGCCGTCGCGCGGCCGAGATGCTCGAGGTCCGCCCCGACGACCTGTCCAGCGTGCGCGTCGTTCGCTCGGTGCTCGACGCGCGCAAGAAGGGCTCGCCCCGCCACATCCATACCGTCGAGGTGACCTTCGCTGACGGGCGGGCACCCTCGCGCCTGCCTCCGGGGGTCACGGAGACCGAGCCTGCCCCGGCGCCGCCGTCGAGGGTCCGCTCCCCGGAGCGTCGGCCGATCATCGTCGGCACCGGGCCCGCGGGGCTCTTCTGCGCGCTCGGACTCCTCGAGCGCGGCGTGCACTCGGTGCTCCTCGAGCGCGGGCGCGAGGTGATCCAGCGCCGGAAGGACGTCGCCCGGCTGATGCGCGACGGGAGCCTCGACCCCGAGAGCAACATGAACTTCGGCGAGGGCGGCGCCGGGGCCTACACCGACGGGAAGCTCAGCACCCGGATCAACCACCCGCTGGTCCGGAAGGTCATCGAGACCTTCGCCCGCTACGGCGCGCCGGACCGCATCCTGGTCGACGGGAAGCCGCACATCGGCTCGGACCTCCTGCCCTTCGCGGTCGCCCGGCTCCGCGAGGAGCTGGTCGCCGGGGGCTGCGAGATCCGCTTCGAGACCCGCGTCGACGACGTGCTCGCCTCGGACGGCCGGGCCGCCGGGGTGGTGCTCCACGACGGAACGCGGCTCGACTCCGACCGGGTGGTGCTCGCGCCGGGGAACAGCGCCCGCGAGCTGTTCGAGCGCTTCGCGCGCGACGGTCACGTGGCCATCGAGGCCAAGCCCTTCGCCATCGGCTTCCGCGCCGAGCACCCGCAGGGCCTCATCGACTCCATCCAGTACGGGGCGGCCGCGAAGCACCCCGAGCTCCCTCCCGCCGACTACAAGCTCGCCGAGAACCTCGAGACCGGCGGCGAGATGCGCGGCGTGTACTCGTTCTGCATGTGTCCCGGCGGCATCGTGGTGCCCACCCCGACCCAGGACGGACTGCAGTGCACCAACGGGATGAGCAACAGCCGCCGCAACGCGCGCCTTGCGAACGCCGGGATCGTCGTCTCGGTCTCTCCCGCGGACTTCGGCCGCGCCGGCTTCCACGGCCCCCTCGCCGGCCTCGAGTTCCAGCGGCACTGGGAGCAGGAGGCCTACCGGCTCGGCGGCGGCCGGTTCTTCGCGCCGGCGCAGACCATCCCCGACTACCTCGCAGGCCGGAAGGGCGCGCCGCCGGGAGAGACCAGCTACCGGCCCGGGCTCGCCCACGTCGACCTGAACGTGCTCTTCCCTCCCGAGCTGACCGCGGCGATCAAGGCCGCGCTCCGCCGCTTCGACCAGAAGATGCGGGGCTTCGTCAGCGCGGAGGGGAAGCTGATCGGCATCGAGAGCCGGACCAGCTCCCCGGTGCGGCTGCCCCGGGACGAGTCGCTCCAGTCGGTCTCGGTGCGCGGCCTCTACCCCTCCGGGGAGGGATGCGGATATGCCGGGGGCATCGTGAGCTCCGCCATCGACGGGCTACGCATCGCCGAGCAGATCGCGAAGGAGCTCGCATGAGCTACCGCGTCCGCACCCCGGAGGGCGAGCTGGAGTTCGCCTCGCTGTACGAGATCTCCAACGCGCTCCGGCATGGGCTGGTGGGCGGCGAGGACGAGCTGCTGGTGCCGGGACAGACCACCTGGGTGCGGGTCGCGGACCACTCCGCGCTCCGCTCGCAGGTCCAGTCCCGCGGGGGGCTTCGCCCGGGAAGCATCCTCGGGGGCCTCGAGCTGGGGGCCACGCTCGCCTCCGCGCTGGTGGCGGTGACCGGCATCATCTCCGGCTGGAGCTACTGGGTCGTGGGAGCGGCGGTCCTGGTCGCGGTGTGGCTCTCGACCCGGCTGGCCCTCCGCTCGACGCGGGTGCGCGCGTCGAACAAGGTAGACTCCCGGCGTCGATGAGTCGTCGTCTCGCCCGGTCCGCGGTCCTCGCCCTGCTCCTCTCCTCCGCTGCCACGCGCGCGGACGACGTGTACGTCTGGACCGACGCGGCGGGCGAGACGCACTACACCAACGACATCGCCAGCATCCCGGAGAAGTCCAAGCGCACCGTGCGGAAGCTCGAGGGTGTGCCCGAGGCGGTCGCCCCGCGAAGCGCCATCCCCGGGGTCGAGCTGGAGAAGCCCGCGTCCAAGGAGCCGGAGCCTCCCCCGAAGCAGGCCGCGACTCCCGACCAGCCCCCGCCGCCGCAGCCCATCGAGGAGGCCATCCGGCCTCCCCGCGACGACGAGAAGGTCAACGAGGAGCAGTGGCGGGACATGTTCCGCAAGGCCAACGAGCGCGTGCGGCGCGCCGAGCGCAAGACGCAGCGGACCCGCGAGGCGCTGGCCAAGCTTCCCGGGCAGGACCTCACCTCCTACGACTACGCGGGCAACATCGTCGTGGACAGCCGCTACCAGTCGCTGAAGGTGCAGCTGGAGGAGGACGAGTACCAGCTCGGTGCCGCGCGCGAGGAGCTCCACGACCTCGAGCGCGCTGCCGCCCGCGATGCCGTCCCGCTGGAGTGGCGCCGCTAGCGACTCAGGTCCACAGGCCGCGCGGCGGCCGGGTGGTCCAGTCGCGCCGCGGGCGAGGCGCCTCGTTCTTCCGCAGAAGGACGCAGAGGCCCATCCCCACCACGAATCCACCGACGTGGGCCCACCAGGCCACCCCCGCCGCCGCGGCGCCCGCCTCGGGGGTCAGCGACGCCGTTCCGTTCATCAGCTGGGTGAGGAACCACACGCCGAGGAAGACCACCGCCGGCAGGTCCACGATGAAGAGGAACACCAGCGTCCGCACCCGCGCCCCGGGGTACAGCACGAGGTAGGCGCCGAGCACTCCGGCGATCGCCCCGGACGCGCCGATGGCGGGGACGCTGGAGCCCGGGAGCACCGCGCCCTGGATGAGCATCGAGGCGGCCCCGGCGAGGACGTAGAAGACGAGGAAGCGGAAGTGGCCCATCCGGTCCTCGACGTTGTCGCCGAAGACGCCGAGGAACCACATGTTCCCGAGGATGTGGAGCCAGCCGCCGTGGAGGAAGTTCGCGGTGAGCAGCGGCACGAACCGCCAGGGATCGAGCGTGGCGCCGCCCGCCTGCTCCCAGCCGAAGAACCGCCGCGGCACGAAGCCGAACACCCGGATCGCCGCGTCCAGCTGACCCGATCCGAGGCTCAGCTCCCAGAAGAAGACGAGGACGTTGGCGACGATGATCGTCACCACCACCACGGGCCAGGTGGCCGACCGCGGACTGTCTCGGAGCGGGAAGATCAACCTGCCGACTCTCCTTACTCGTCGAGCCCCCCGAACGCACGGGTCTGGTAGGGTCCGCCGTCCCGTGACTCCGACCGACGTTCACTCCAGCGATGCAGCGCCCGGCGACGAGGTGGTGCGCAAGGTGTACGTGCGCGATCTCCGCGACAAGCAGCCCGTCCACACCGTGTTCAAGGCCACGCGGAAGACGCGCGCCACCGCGCGCAGCGGCAAGGTCTTCCTCGTCGTGGGCCTCGGCGATCGCACCGGCGAGGTGGACGCCCGCGTCTTCGACCGGGTCGACGCGATCGAGCCCGCCTTCCAGGCTGGAGACCTGGTCCTCGTGCGCGGGCACGTCACGCAGTTCCAGGGCAAGCCTCAGATCCTGATCGAGCAGGTGGACCGGCTCGACCCGGAGCCGATCGATCCGGCCGAGTTCGAGGTTCCCCCGCCGCCGCCGGTGCCCACGCCGTCCGCGCCCTCGACCCAGGCCTCCGCCGCGCCGACCCAGCCCCGCCCTGCGCACGAGGCGCCCCGGCCCGCCGCGGACGGGGCCCGCGCGGTCGCCCAGATCCGCGAGCTGGTCGAGCGCGTGGGCGACGCGCACGTGAAGGCCCTCCTGCTCGCCTTCCTCGACGATCCGGTCGTCGCGGAGCGCCTTCCCGCGGCCCCGGCAGCGAAGGGCATCCACCACGCGCACCGGGGAGGGCTCGCCGAGCACATCCTCTCGGTGATGCGCCTCGGGCAGCGCGTCGCGGATCACTACCCGATGCTCGACCGAGATCTCGTGACCGCCGGCGCGCTCCTCCACGACATCGGCAAGGTCCAGGAGCTGGCCTGGGACGGCGGCAGCACCCGCTACACCGACGAGGGCCGGCTGGTGGGGCACATCGTGATGACCGCGCAGGCGATCCGGGAGAAGGCCGGACGCATCCCCGGCTTCCCGCCGCTGCTCGAGGCGCACATCACCCACGGCGTCCTCGCCCATCACGGACAGCTCGAGTTCGGCTCGCCCAAGCCGCCCATGACGCTCGAGGCGTACGTGGTGCACGCCATCGACTCGCTCGACTCGCGGATCGACAGCTGGCTGGACCTCATGGCCCGGGACCCGGGCGAGACCTGGACCGAGCAGACCAAGCTCTACGAGCGCCACCTCTGGAAGGGGCCCGCTCCCACCGCACGCGGCCGGGCCCCGGTGGAGGGACGAGGTCGGCGGGCCGAGAAGCGCAAGCGCCAGCGCGGGGGGCCCGGGGCCGCTCCGACGCCCGCCGTCCCGGCTCCGGCTCCGGCCGGACCCCGGATGAGCTTCAAGCCCCTGGAGGCACTGACCGGGGAGACCCCGCCGGCCCCCGCCGAGCCCGCCTCTGCCGAGTCCACCGAGACCCCCGTGTCCGAGCGGCCTCCGGACGGATGAGCAGGGTCAGAAGGACCGCAATTCTCCTCCCGGGCTGGATCCGGCAGACTCCCTGACCGTCAGGGATGAGCCCCAAGCTTGGAGATCGCCTCGTCGCGGCCGGCCTGGTCACGCGCGAGGCCGTGCAGCAGGCGCTGGAGCAGCAGCGTCTCACCGGGCATCGCCTCGGCGACTCGCTCGTCGAGATGGGTCTGCTCGGGGAGTCCTCGCTCCTCCGCTTCCTCGCCTCGGAGCTGAAGACCCGCTACGTCTCGGCGGAGAAGCTCTCGCGCGCGCAGATCCCGAGCGACCTGCTGGACCGCGTGCCGGTCCGCCTGGCCGAGGCGCACCACTTCTTGCCGCTGGCGGTGGATGACGAGCGGCGCATCCTTTCCATCGTCGCCGCCGAGCCCCAGAACGAGAAGCTCCTCCGCGACGTCGCGTCCATCGCCGACGTGGACGAGGTCTACGCGTACATCGCGCTGCGGAGCGTGGTGCGCGCCGGCATCCAGAAGCACTACTACGCGGACACCACCGCGTTCGCCTCGCTGACCTCCGGCCCCAGGGCGAGCCGCGCCGACCTCGCGGGAATCGCGGCCGCCTACGAATCGGCCGGGAGCAGCAAGCAGGCCCCGCCGGTGCCGCTCCGGCTCCGGGGCGAGAGCAGCCAGGCCCGGACCCCCGCCGCGCGGAGCAGCCGTCCCACCACCGGGGAGAGCGGCCTCGTCGCCGGCCGAGGCGCGGTGGACCAGACCGACTATCTGGAGACCCTCCGCGTCCTGGTGGATCAGCTGGAGCGAAGCCGCGGAGAGCTGCGCGGCCACTCGGCGCAGCTGGCGCGCCAGGCCTCCCTGGTGGCGATGCGACTCGCGCTCCCCGCCCGCGAGGTGTCGGGTGTGGCCCTCGCCGCGTTCCTCCACGACCTCGGCAAGGGCCCGCTGCACCTCACCCTCGCCGGCACCGCCCGGAATCCGGAGTGGAAGGCCGAGGCGAAGAAGGTCGCCCTCACGCCGGTGCACATGTTCGAGTCGGTGCACCTCCCGGCGCAGGTGGGGGCGACGCTGGCCCAGCTCTACGAAGCCTGGGACGGCTCCGGCACGCCACACGGTGCGCACGGAGAGGACATCGCCATCGGCGCGCGCATCCTCGCGGCGGTCGACAGCTGGCTGGACCTCACCCGCAACCCGGGAAACGGCTTCGGCCGGCTCTTCACCCGCGAGCAGGCGCTCAGCTACATGGCCGAGCAGGCCGGAAAGCTCTTCGATCCGCGCGTGGTGGAGATGCTCGAGCTGCTCCACTCCGGCGAGCTGCTCCGCCGCCGCCTGGAGAGCGACGGCCGGCAGATCCTCGTCGCCGATCCCGAGCCCACCCGTCGC
>Ga0207703_10000382_pt1 | contig 47374 bp, 42 predicted proteins | sample KBSSwiS12_FD_184304 | JGI IMG/M metagenome (GOLD analysis project Ga0207703, IMG submission 184304) | Switchgrass rhizosphere microbial communities from Kellogg Biological Station, Michigan, USA - KBS Switchgrass S1-2 (SPAdes) (version 2) | ecosystem: Host-associated > Plants > Roots >... | reverse complement strand
CGAGGGGCTGCCGATCGCCGACGCGCCTCGGTGGATCGTCGGCCTCCTGAAGAACGACGCGGCGACCGCGTCGCTCGCCGGCCTCGACGTCGACGGCGTGATCGACATGGTGGAGCTGAGCTTCGGCGCCCTCTCGCCGACGCAGCGGGTCGGCCTCGGCTTCATCCTGAATGCGCTCAAGGGCGACCGGGACCTGACCGACCTGCGCTGGGGCGCCTACATGCTGGCCACGGTCAAGCACGAGTGCGCCAATACCTGGCAGCCGATCGAGGAGATCGGCAAGGGCGCGGGGCGCGCGTACGGCAAGCCGGTGACGGTGGTCGACGAGGCCGGCCGGCAGGTGCAGAACGTGTACTACGGGCGCGGCTTCGTCCAGCTGACGTGGCGCGAGAACTACCTCGCCATCGGCAAGGCGATCGGCGAGGGACGCAAGCTCGAGATCCATCCCGAGGAGGCGCTGGTGCCCGGCCTGGCGTATGCCGTGATGTCGCACGGCATGCGCCACGGCACCTTCACCGGCAAGCCGCTCGCGAAATACATCAAGCCCGAAGGTGCCGACTACATCGGCGCCCGGCGCATCATCAACGGCAACGACCGGGCCGAGCTGATCGCCTCCTACGCGGGTCGCTTCGAAACGATGCTTCAGGCGCACGCCGGCGCGCAAGGGTCCTGACACGCTTCGCGCGGCCGGCCCGATGTTTCCCGTTCTAGCGTCACACTCCACCTCGTATTCCACCCCAGCCTCAGCTGATTCACCTCATCCCAATCCGTGATCGGCTCGAATGCACGCAGGTCGCCCGGCAGGTAAAGGAGGCGCATGAGAAGCCTAGTCGCAATTTCGCTCTGTCTCTTGCTGGATGTAGCGGCGGCGCAGACGGTCCTACGCGCGCAGGCGCCTACCAGCGAAGGGATTGCGACGCTTGCTGCTGCGGCGTCGGAGATAGAGCGGCAAACTGCCGGTCGAATACGGCTGGTCGTGCTGCCTCCCGACAGCATCGCCGTTGGCGGCCAGGTCGCTCAAGCGATACGCGCTGGCACGCTGGATGTCGGAATGGCGACGACCCGAACGCTTGAGTCGTTTGACCCCCGGTTCAAGGTATACGCGACGCCCTTCTTGTTCACCAACTTTGGCACTGTCGCGAGACTCCAGGCGTCGCCACCGTCCCAGCAGATGCTCAAGGATTTCGGCAGCAAGACCGGGGTTGTTCCCATCGGCTACGTGCATCAGTCCTTCGATGTGCTCTTCGCCAAGACACCCGTCGTATCTCCGTCGGACGTCAAGGGAAAGGCATTCTCGACCCTGCCTTCCGCGGACTCCTTCAGTTCCGTTCTCACGTCCGTGGGCGGCACCGTTCGTCCCACCAACCCGGCAGAGATTGGGGAAGCGTTCAGCCGGGGCGCCGTCAACGCCGTCGCCGCCCCGGTCCAGTTCCTGCAGTCTGCGCAACTCAACAAAGAGAGCGGCGTCGTATCGCGCACCAACCATCTCTATCGCGGCGGAGTCATGCTGGCGAACCAGTCACGCATGGAGTCTCTTTCACCCGCCGATCGCGTCGTTGTGGTCGTTGCGCTCGAACGTGCGGCACGGTCGATGTCGTCTAACGCGGTGAATGAGTATGCTTCCGTGCTGCGCCAAGCGGAACAGACGAAGCGACTGGTCAATCCGACTGTCCAGGATTTCAACGCGTGGCGAGCGAGCGCGGAGCCTGTGTGGAAGGCCACGCGGGAAAGCGTCGGTGACGCCTATTTCGCCGCGGCAGTCACCGCTGCGGGGGGTACCGGCGGGGGCGGTGATCCGAGTCAATCTTGCTGACTGCCCCGGAACGCTGGCTCCCTCTCAATTCACTTGATGCCATCATCCTGCCAGGCTGACCTCGGCATGGTTTACATGACGTTAGGGCGAGGAGCGCGGACACCGCCTGGTCGAGTGTCTCGAAAGCGTCATGCTTGACGCTCTTCACTCGTGCAACCTGCGCCCGCTGGAATCACGAATTATTCCGGCGATCGTGGTCGTTGTCATTTCGCTGGGCATCTGGCGGTGGCGAGGTGGCGCACAGAGCGGACCTTCAGGGTGGGGTGAGTTCTTGCGGACCAGTCTCCGGGCTCCGACCTCCCATGCCCTGTTGTCGCTCGCGATTCCTGCGGTCTTGGCGCAAGGAATTGAAACGAATGGCTGGCGTCCGGGTCCTATTTCGGGTGCGCTGTGGTGCACGCTACTCGCAACCGCCTGGCTGGCCTGGGCAATTCGAGCGAACAGACTCAGTGCGGCATGGGCTGGTTTGCGAACCAGCAATCTCGCGCCCGCGATCTGCGGGGTTCTCGCGGCTGCCACGATAGTTGCAGCGCTTGCGGCGAGTGCATTTCTCGAGAATGTTGGAGACGAGCGCCTGGTGAGGCTCGCTGTCGCGCTGTGGCGGCAGGCGCCGGAATCCGAGGGTCATGAGTTCGCCGCGCGATCGTCTCGGGGCGTCACACTGGCACTGAGTTGGATGGTTGCAATTGTCGCCGTCTGGGTTACCGCTGGCATTTGGTGGGAGTGTCGCTCGCGGAGGTACAGCTGCGCGATCAGCGTGTCGATCCTTCTCTTTGCCATCGCAACCTCCGCCGTCCTCGGGGTGCTCGGTCTATTCCAGTTCTCGCCTGGCTTGGACTCCGCCTATGGGAACGCGATGCTTTGTGCCGGTTGGGAGCGTAGCAACACCGCGTGGATGGCGATGGTCTCAGACGCGAACAACGTTCTGGGAATATTCATACCGGTGGTCGTGGCTTTGGGCATGTGTCTGCTGCTCGAACCTGTCGGCAGGCGGGCGACCTTGCTGGCGAGGCTACGCGCGCGCGCGAGGACGCAGTCGTCGAACGCGTGGACCGCGATCATCCATCCCTCACGGCCGCTTCGAAACGAACTCGCAACCGCGGAACTAGAGGTGATAGGTCAACGTTCCAAGAAGCTGGATGTCCTGCTCTACATCGGGGCGACGAGCCTTGCTTTCGGCATCCTGCAGCTGTCCGCGGTGTACTCCTCTGCCTTGGCCGCCATGCCAAGCGTCGCTTCCGTCAAACTGAAGGTGGACATCTGCAAGAGCCTGTCTGCTCCGCCGGAATCGGTCAAGGTCAAGGAGAAAGTCGGGCAGCAATGGGGCGCTCTTGGGTGCTCCCACCTGAGTGAGGATTTCGCGCAGGCCGAAGTCGTGGATTCGGCCCGAGAGTTCGCGCGGTCGACGACCCTTGTCTTTGGCATCGCCTTCAGCGTGATCCTCGCCGCTCTGTACGCACCTGCTGTCCTGAACCTCAAGCGTGCGGCGAACGTGGCGACGGAGCATCTGAGCGCCGACCAACGCGCCAGCGACCTGCAGCACTTGGGTATCGAGTCCGACCTTCTCGGCAAGGCTGGGAAGGTGATTACGACGCTTACCCCTCTGTTTGCTAGCGTGATTGCCACCATTCTGGCGAGTATTGGGTAGACAAACGTCCATGGCCGGTGTGGGTCTTAGACGTTCTGGGAACGCTTGGAACTCGAACAGGAGGGTTGACCTGCCCCCATAGGGCGTGCCAGTCGAAGGTTAGTAGAGTCCGTTTTCCGAGGAAGGAACGGACATGAGGAAGAGCCGATTCACTGACGAACAGATCGTCGGATTTCTCAAGCAGGCCGAGGCCGGTCTGCCGGTCAAGGAGCTGTGCCGCAAGGGCGGATTCAGCGACGCGACCTTCTACAAGTGGCGGGCGCGCTTTGGCGGCACGGAGGCCAGCGACGCGCGGATGCTTCGTGAGGTCCAGGCCGAGAACAGCAAGCTCAAGAAGCTGCTGGCCGAAGCGCACCTGGACATCGAAGCGTTCAAGGTCGGCTTCGGGGTAAAGCGCCAGCCCCACAGGCGCGGCGCGCGGCGGTGCGCAAGATGCTCGACGGAGTGGGCATCAGCGAACGCCGGGCCTGCCGCCTTGTGGGGCTGTCCCGGACCAGCTACCGCGAGCCCCCGAGCGCCGACGCCCGAACCGTCGAGCTGAGCGCACGCATCGTCGAGCTCGCCCATGAGCGGCGACGCTTCGGCTACCGGCGCATCCACGACCTGCTCATCCGCGAAGGCCACGCGGTCAACCACAAGCGCGTGTGGCGGCTCTACCGTCAGAACAACCTGGAGTGCGACAAAGCGATTGAGGAGCCAACCAGCAAATCCCATCAGGGACAGCGGTTCGTGCCGCAACGAAAGTCCGGATGTACGGGTGCAATCTTCCCTTCCAGCCGTCATGAACCGAAAGCTTGGCAAACCGGGGGCGTCCATGTACGAGTACTCGTGGTGCAAGCCGACCAGCACGGATTCGCTCGCATGGGCGCACCCGGTGTCCATAGACGTCGGGATTCGGGCTTCGAGGTTCGTGCAGATCCTGCGGGAGGGCCGGGGTGACCGGCGTGGTCGCGACACTGCTCTGCGGCTAGTCCGTCAGTTCCGACCTTCGCCGCGTTGTTGCCTTCGCTTGTTCAGTGAGATAGAGCTTTTCGAGCCCAACATCTCGTCGCGCCGTATCGCGCATGGGCTACGCTCCAGCCATGGCCGGGCCCGGGCTCCAGTTTGCGCCCCATTGCTTTCTACCGCATGTGAAATGAGTACCCAGCTACAGGAACCACCGACTGCAAGCACCGCATCACGGATTGCGGCGCAGCTCAATACCAGGCTTGACGGCCACACGACGAGCGGCGATGCCTTTGTCGTTTCGGTCTACGGCGAGTGGGGCATCGGCAAGACGCACTGCCTGCGAAACATCCTGGCCATCTTCGAAGCACGCCTGAAGACAACGATCGAGTCCTTGGCGAACGGCGAACCCAAAGCGATCGTCGTGCCCGTGTTCTTCGACCCCTGGCAATACGAGCATGAGGAACACCTGGTCGTCCCCTTGCTCAAGACAATTCAGCTCAGTCTGCAACGGGTCGCTGACTCAATGGACGCGAGACACCCCGATGACCGGGGCGACAAGGACCTCACCGCGCGCGCAATCACCTCTGTTCGCACGGCCGCGGGGGTGTTCGGCGACGTCGCCGTGTCGCTCATGAGTGGCTTCAAGTTCAAGTTCGCCCCCTTGTCACAGATTGTCGGCTTCGATGTCGAGTTCGCGCCGAAAGACGCGATCGATGCGGCCCGTAAGGCGGCGGAAAGGCGCGAAGCCTCGAAGCGGCCCCCGGAGCCAGTGCCTTGGTACCGCCGTCTTGCCCGCACGGCCGCAACTCCGGAGGCCAACGCTTCGCTCTCCGCTGCGCACGACCGGCTGAGCCGGCGTGAGTCGCTCTACTTCGACACCCGATCTGTCCTGAGCGCGCTGACCGAGAAGTCGACCCCGGCGCTGCGTCTCGTCGTGTTGATCGACGACCTGGACCGTTGCCTGCCCGAGAAGGCGATCCAGGTGCTTGAGTCCGTCAAGCTCTTTCTCAACGTTCCTGGCTTCTCGTTCGTGCTCGCGGTGGATGACGAGGTGGTCGAACGCGGGATTGCGCACCGCTATCGCGCCTATGGCTCGGGCGACGGCACGCCCAGCATGAATGCACCGATCTCCGGTGCCGAATACCTGGAGAAGGTGGTCCACCTGCCGGTGCACCTGCAGCGCTGGACGAAAGAGGAGGCAGCCGCGTTCCTGCGGGCAACCTACCCCACGCTCTTCGCGCCCAGCGTTCGTGTCGAACGGGCCAGCGATTCCACGGCGCAAGACCCGAAGCTGGCCGGTGCCGTCAGCGGTAAAGGCACGGCGGTCGCCGCCGTTCGCGCCGACGACCTGCTCAACCTCGTGCTCGACTCCATTCCCCTGGTGCCGAGAAAGCTCATCCGGCTTTCCGAGGCGCTCGAGTTCCAGCGCCTTCACTTCGCCGAGCTCAAGACCATGGAGCTCTGGCAGCCGCTCCACGCGGCGCGCGTTGTGGCCTTGCAGCAGCTCTATCCCGGGCTGTATCGGCACCTGCGGCTGCGCGCAAGCCGCTACTGGCGCTTGTTCCGGCTGCGTCGAGATGACTTCGGCGAATCGATCATCGAGACGGGCGAATCGTTTCGTGAGCTGCAGCAGAAGTTCGCTGACCGTCACAAGTTACCGCGTGCAGAAACCCCGAGCTCGACAACCGACACGATGCGAGAGAACCTCACCCTGCTCGGTCTTGTCGAAGAGGCGGGGCACCAGCGCGGCAGCCCCGATCCGCTTGGCCTGTTCCCCGCAGGAACGCCCGATGCCGACCGCAGCCCGGAGGGCATTCGCCAGGGCTTGACCCTGGATGATTTCGCGCAGCTCTATCTTCATGGACTGCAGCTCGCGCCGATGGTTCCATCGCCGCGCAAGGCGCAAGAGGCGGTGCCGGACCGAGTGGCCGAGGTGAACGACCCTCGTGCCCTACTCGAGTGGTTGCTGCAGGGCGACACGCTGGGGCGGCGCGAGTACCTGCAATCGCTGGCGAACGCCGGGCGCCCGCTCAACGGGCGCCTTCCGGATGAATTCTTCGGCAGTCTCCTGCAAGGGCTTGAAAACCAAAGGGACCGTGTCACAGAGATTGAGTGGCTACGCGACATCGCAGAGCTCACGAGCCCTGAGCAGCTACTGACGCTCTACCAGAAGTGCCAGGTCCTCGAGGCTTGGCTCGTCCCCACCAAAGGGATTGAAGAGCATGCAACCTGAGACCGGCCACCCCGCTCCCGCGCTGCCTCCCGCCATCGAGGCGATTGAGCTGCTCGTCAGGAAGTGGAACCCACCGCATCGGCTACCACGCCCGATCACCCTCGCGGGCGGAAAGAAATTCGAGCTGCCCATCGGCTTCGAGCGCCTGCCGACGGCTGGCAGCTACCTGCGAGGCCTGTCGGTCGGCAACATGTCCTCCGGGGCCTTGCACCTATGCGACCTTCGCGGCTGCGAGACAGATGAATGGCGCGCCTTCGATGGCCGCCTGGCGCTGCGGCAGCGCCTGCTAGGTCAGGACCTGGAAGCAGAATGGCCGAGTTTGCAAGCACCGGTTTTCGACTTCTGGCCCGGCCATCGGGGCTCGGTGCAAAGCGTGGCCTTCCGCCGCGATGGCAAGCAGCTCGCCAGTGTTGGCGGCGGCGGTCGGGTGCACTTGTGGGTGCTGCAAGAGGACGGGTCGGCACGCGAGACGGCCAACCTGTTGGGTCACTCGGGCTTTGTTCGTAGCGTGGCCTTCAGCCCCGACGGTAAGCAGCTCGCCAGCGGGGGTGATGACGGTCGCGTGATCTTGTGGTCGCTGGAAGCGGACGGCGCAGGGCTCAAGAGTGCAACCCTTCCTGCCGATGCCGCTGGAGGTGTGCACAGTCTGGCCTTCAGCGCCGACGGCAAGCATCTCGCCGGCGGCGGCGACGACGCTCTTGTACGCCTGTGGACGCTGCAACTCGACGGCTCGGCGCGCGAGACGGCCAGGCTTGCGGGCCACGACGGCTTGGTGATGTGCGTGACTTTCAGCGGTGACGGCACGCAACTCGCCAGCGGCGGCGAGAATGGCCACTTGCACCTGTGGGCGCTGAAAGCCGACGGCTCGGCAGCCGAGACGGCCGGTCTCTCTGGCCATGGGGGCCGGGTGCGCAGCGTGGCCTTCAGCTCCGACGGTAAGCGTCTCGCCAGCAGCGGCGATGACGGCTCCGTGCGCTTGTGGGCACTGCAACCCGACGGATCTGCGCGCCCGACGGCAACTCTCGATGGACCCGAGAGCGAGATGGTCAGCGTGGCCCTGAGCCTCGACGGCAAGCGACTCGCTAGCGGGGGCGGCGATGGTCGCGTGCGCCTTTGGGCGCTTAGGCCCGACGGCTCGGCGCGAGAGACCGCGAGCCTTGTGGCGCACGAGGGCTGGGTTCAGAGCGTGGCCTTCAGCCCGGACGGCAAGCAGCTTGCCAGCGGCGGCGATGACGGGCGGGTGCGGCTCTGGGCGCTGCAATCCGACGGCTCGGCGCGCGAGACCGCAAGCCTGTCTGGCGACGAACCTCCCGTGCGGTGCCTGGCCTTCAGTCCCGATGGCAAGCAGTTCGCCAGCGGCGGCGACGACGGCCGGGTGCGCTTGTGGACGCGCCAGGCCGACGGCTCGGCGCGCGAGACGGCCAACCTGTCGGGTCACCTGCGTTTCGCTTGGAGCGTGGCCTTCAGCCCCGACGGCAAGCAGCTCGCCAGCGGCGGCGATGGCGGCCGCGTGCTCATGTGGGCGTTGCAAGCCGACGGCTCGGCCCGCGAAATCGTGATCCTCTCTGACGGCGAGAATCCGGTGCTGAACACGGCCTTCAGCCCCGACGGCAAGGTTCTGGCCACCTGCGGTGACGACGATCACGTGCGCCTGTGGGCGCTGCAGGCCGACGGCTCGGCGCGCCAGACAGCGAGGCTCGGTGGCGGTGAGGGGTTGGCGCTGTGTCTGGCCTTCAGCCCCGATGGCAGGCAACTGGCCAGCGGCACTCAGCGGGGTCGATTGCACCTGTGGACGCTGGAAGTTGACGGCTCAGCAGCCGAGACGGCAAGTCTTGCTGGCCATGAGGACGGGGTGAACAGCGTGGCCTTCAGTCCCAACGGCACGCAGCTCGGCAGCGCGGGTGATGACGGCTCTGTGCGCTTGTGGGCACTGCAGCCCGACGGATCTGCACGCAAGATGGAAACTCTTGCCGGACCGGTGAGCAGGGTGCAGAGCGTGGTCTTCAGCCCCGACGGCAAGCGAATCGCCTGCGGGGGCAGTGACGGTCGCGTGCGCTACTGGACCCTGCAGCCCGACGGCTCGGCAGGCGAGATGGAGAGCCTTCCTGCACACGAGGGCGAGGTGCAGAGCGTGGCCTTCAGCCCCGAGGGCACGCAGCTCGCCAGCGCAGGTGACGACGGCCGGATCTCTCTATGGACGCTGCAAACCCGGCCGGAATCGACGTGGCACCTCGCATGGCTTGGCTCGGGCCGCGGCATCGCGTTCCTCGAGCCCGATGACCCCGCGGAGTGGTGTCTGGCTCGCAGCGATCGCGAGCCCTGGGTCACTGAAGAGAGAGACAACCAGGTGCTGCTGGCGGACCCGTTGCTCTATTCATGGCTCTGGTTCACCGACCCGAAATGGGGTGCGGTACCGGCGTTCGAATTGCCTCCGCAGTGGTTGCGGTGGAGCGACGACCGACGCGTCTTAACAGTCGAGAGACGGATCCACACCGCCGACGAGCTGCGGGACTGGATCAGTGCCACCGCTGAGAGTTAGATCCAGGTCATGACTGGGCTGTGCTCCGCAGAAATGCCGGCCGGCCGGCGTGACATCCGACCTCAGCCCGCGACGGCTCTGGGTCTGGATCGAATTTGGGCGACCGAGGGCGAGGCTTGCAGACCCCGACTGGGATCGACCTCAGCTCACGCGTACCGAACATCAAAGAAATCGGCCCGAGGAGCGGGGCGCTCCTCGGGCCGATTCAACGTAGCTAAAACGTAGCCATTTTCCGCTCTCTCAGGCTCCGTGAGACTCCTTGTGGCTCCCGCGCTACCTCGTGCGCGTGTCCGTAGCCGGGGACAATGATGCGCGGGAAGCCACTCTTAATCCGTAGGTCGAGTGTTCGAGTCACTCAGGTCCCACCAGTGAAGCGCAAGAGCGAAAGCGAAGCGGAAGCCAACTCTCCGCTCGCGCTACAGGCCCATGCACAAGGCGAGCAGGCGGCGGCGCAGGGGTAGCAGATGCAGGCGAATGCGCGACTGCAGCGCCTGTTGCAGCTCGGGCAACAGAAGGGTTGCGGCAAGAAGTAGCGTGCTTCGAGCGGCTGCATCCCAAGGTCGCGGCACGTCTATCGACGCCTGTCAGTATCCAGCCCCAACTGCAGCTGATGAACCTTGGCGCCCGGTCCTCAGCCCCTAGGCATTGATGATGAACTTCGGGCCGATCGCCGGACATCGAGCAACTGGGCAACGGCCGGCCGCGGGCCAGATCTGCTGGGCCAAGTCCGCAGTACCTGGAACCCCGTCCCTGGCCTTGAGAGCGACCGACGTGAGAACAAGCTGAGTCATCCGAGCCTTGTTCGGGACGACCGAAGCTCATCGGCGCCGAGCATCAAAGAAATCGGCCCGAGGAGCGGAAGCGCTTCTGGGGCCGATTCAACGTAGCCAAAACGTAGCCAGTTTCCGCTCTCTCAGGCTCTCTGAGACTCCTTGAGGCTCCCGCTCTCCCTGGTGCGCGTGTCCGTAGCCCGGTACAAGAACGAGCGGGAAGCCTCTATTAATCCGTAGGTCGAGTGTTCGAGTCACTCAGGGCCCACCAGTGAAATCAAGGGGTTAGCTCATGAGAGCTAGCCCCTTGATACTTCAAACGAGCCAAATCGTAGTCAGAACGCAGTCAATCTGCTGCAAAGAAAGGCACCAGCGTTAGCGTTTGATGCTGGCTGCCTTCTGGGTTGCCGGAGCGCCGGTCTTCTCAACCGCTTGCCGCGGCGCGCGCTCCATTCTTCCTGGTGATAGGGGTGCCGGTCGCGGCGGGAGGGCTGCCGCTGAGGAACTGCGCCCACCGCTCCATGAGCGTGATGCGCTTGTCGAACAAGTTCGACCGCATGTAGGCGGCCTCCACCTGACTCTTGAGCCCGTGCGCGAGGGCGGCTTCCGCCACCTCACTCGCCACGTTCGTGCTCTCAGCACACCAGACTCGGAAGCTGCTTCGGAATCCGTGAACAACGGCCGGCACCTCCAGGCGGCGCAGCAGGCTTAGCATCGCCATGTCGGACATCGGCCCGGCGCCGTCGCCGCGCGGGGAGGGGAAGACCAACTCGTCCGGCTTGCCCTTCGGCAGCGCCTTCAGCAGCTTCAGCGCCGCACTGGATAGTGGCACGTCGTGCTGCACCTTGCGCTTCATGCGCTCGGCCGGCACATGCCAGACCGCGCCTGCGAAGTCGATCTCGCTCCAACGGGCCAAGCGCGTCTCGCCCGATCGGCTCGCGCACAGGATGGTGAACTCCAGGCACACCGCGCTGATGCCCTCGACGGCTCGCAGCTGCGTCATGAACTCCGGGACCGCTGCCGGTGGCAACGACTCGAAGTGCTCGACCTTGACGAACTTGGCCGGGTTCGGCAGCACGGCTTCCAGGTGGCCGCGCCACCTCGCGGGGTTCGCGCCTTCTCGGTACCCGCGCACGGTCGCCCAATCCAATACAAGCTCGAGTCGACCGCGCAGGCGCTGCGCCGACTCAGGCGTCGACTTCCAGATCGGCTCGAGTACGCTGAGGATGTGCGGCAACTCGATCTCGCTGACCGCCTGCTGCCCGATCTTCGCGGCGGCGACCTCGATCAGCGACTGCTGCCACTGCCATGCGTGCTTGGCGTTCTTCCACTCCGGCGACTTCGCCTCGATGTACGCCTTCGCGCAATACTCGAACGTCTTGCTCTGGGCCTGGGCGGCGAGCGCGTGGGCTCTGGCGACCTTCGCCTCGGTGAGCGGGTCGCGGCCGTCGCGAAGGAGCGCGCGTGCTTCCTTCGCCTTGGCGCGCGCCTCAGCCAGCGAAACCTCGGAAGCGGACCCGAGGCCCATGTCGCGCCGCGTCTCGCCGACGCTGTAGCGCAGGATCCAGCTCCTGGTGGTCTTCTCGTCGCCGACTTTCAGCGCGAGTCCTGGGACGCCGCCGACCGAGTAGTAGCCGGCCTTCTTCAGGCGCCCGACCTCCAGGGCGCTTAGCTCTCGAGCTCGCTTGGGCATCCTGCATCTCCCAACCGTGTTCCCAACATTGGGACCTGGATTGGATCGTACAGATTTACCCAGCCGGCGGACAGGATTCTGCGTCCTCTCCTCGTGCCATAGAGGAGAACATGCCCTTTTCGGACTAGTTTGCTGGATGCTTTGGACTAGGTGGTGGTGGAGAGGAGGAGGATCGAACTCCCGACCTTCGCATTGCGAACGCGACGCTCTCCCAGCTGAGCTACCCCCCCACTGCGGCCGCAAGTTTAGCGTATGCCGGCGGGCCGGCTCCGGCCTCTACCGGCCCGACCGCTCCGGAATAGGCCACTGCAATAGGCCGGATTGGCGGTATGTATTGCCCTGGTGCACGCGAAAGGTTACGGTTAACAGGTTCGTTCCCTTCGCCCGCCGCCCGCGCGGGCGACGTTCACTTGACACTAGGAGATGACCATGGGTTTGAAAGGATCGAAGACCGAGCAGAGCCTGCGCGACGCGTTCGCCGGTGAGTCCCAGGCCAATCGCCGCTATCTCTACTTCGCGAACAAGGCCGACATCGAGGGACAGAACGACGTCGCTGCCCTGTTCCGTTCCACCGCCGAGGGCGAGACCGGGCATGCCCACGGCCACCTCGAGTTCCTCGAGCACGGCGTTGGCGACCCGGCCACGGGCCTGCCGATCGGCTCCAGCCGGCAGAACCTGATGGCCGCCGTTGCCGGCGAGACCCACGAGTACACCGACATGTACCCCGGCATGGCCAAGATCGCCCGCGAAGAAGGCTTTGGCGAGGTCGCCGACTGGTTCGAGACGCTGGCCAAGGCCGAGCGCTCGCACGCCAACCGCTATCAGAAGGCGCTCGACGCGCTGGTCGACTGAGCGCGGACCTGCGGCAACTGACTTCGACAAGGGCCTTCGCGGCCCTTGTTCGTTGATGGCTTGGGAAAGCGAAGGCGACGATGACACTGCGCGAAGGCAACCTCGAGGCGCCGACCCGGCATCCGATCGACTGGCAGGGCGCCGACTACTACGACGAGGCGAAGACCTTCGCCGAGATGGAGCGAGTGTTCGACATCTGCCACGGCTGCCGCCGCTGCGTCAGCCTCTGCCAGTCGTTCCCGAACCTGTTCGACCTGGTCGACGCCACCGCCGACGGCGAGGTGCATGGCGTCGACAAGAAGGACTACGCCAAGGTCGTCGACCAGTGCTACCTGTGCGACCTCTGCTACATGACCAAGTGCCCGTACGTGCCGCCGCATCCGTGGCAGGTCGACTTTCCGCACCTGATGCTGCGCGCCAAGGCGATCAAGTACCGGAAGGGCGAGGTCGGCAGCGGCGAGAAGCTGCTCGCCGCGACCGACGTGCACGGCCAGTTCGCCGGCATTCCCATCGTCACGCAGGTCGTCAACGCCGCCAACCGGACCCGGCCGGTGCGCAAGCTCCTCGACGCCACCCTCGGCGTCCATCCCGATGCCTGGCTGCCGGCACTGGCGACGAAGCGCTTCCGCTCCGCCGCAGCGAAGTCGAACGGCCACGCGAAGGTGGTCGACGGCGAGCGCAGCCCGGGCAAGGTCGCCGTCTTCTCCACCTGCTTCATCAACTACAACGAGCCCGGCATCGGCCACGACCTGCTGCGCCTGCTGGAGCACAACGCCATCCCCTACGAGATCGTCGAGAAGGAGAGCTGCTGCGGCATGCCCAAGCTCGAACTCGGCGACCTCGAGGGGGTGGCGAGGCACAAGGAGGCCAACATCCCGGTGCTGGCGCGCTATGCCAGGGAGGGCTGGGCGATCGTCTCGGCGGTTCCCTCCTGCACCCTGATGTTCAAGCAGGAGCTGCCGCTGATGTTCCCCGGCGACGCCGACGTCATGGCGGTGCAGGAGGCGATGTTCGATCCGTTCGAGTACCTCGTCGCGCGCCATCGCGACGGCCTGCTGAAGACCGACTTCAAGACGCCGCTCGGCAAGGTGAGCTACCACATCCCCTGCCACGGGCGGGTGCAGAAGATCGGCCGCAAGACCGAGGAGATGTTCAAGCTGATCGGCAAGACGGTGTCAGTCGAGCTCAATACCGTCGAGCGCTGCTCCGGCCATGCCGGCACCTACGGCGTGAAGACGCCGACCCACCCGGTGGCGATGAAGATCGGCACGCCGGTCTTCAAGTCGATGGCCAACGGCCAGCCGGCCTTCATCAGCTCCGACTGCCCCATGGCCGGGCATCACATCGCCCAGGGCATGGACGTCAACAAGCTGCCTGCGGCGGAGCTCCGCCATCCGCTCAGCCTGGTGGCGCTGGCCTACGGCCTGGGCGAGGCCAAGCCATGAGCATCTCCCGCGAGAAGCTCCTTTCGCTCGAGGCCTACGCCAAGGTGCGGGTCCCGGGCCGGCCGGCCTTCATCGCCCATCGCAAGCTCAGGAGCGTGCAGCTTGGCGAGCACCTCAACCTGCAGTTCGAGGACGAGCAGACGGTGCTGCGCCAGATCCAGGAGATGCTGCACATCGAGAAGATCTTCGACGAGGCGGGGATCGAGAGCGAGATCGAGGCCTATGCGCCGCTGGTGCCCGACGGCAGCAACTGGAAGGCGACGCTCCTGATCGAGTACCCCGACCCGAACGAGCGCAAGCGCGAGCTCGGCCGGCTGATCGGCGTCGAGGACCGGGTCTTCGTCGAGGTCGAGGGCCATGCCCGCAGCTACGCCATCGCCGACGAGGACCTCGACCGCGAGACCGAGGAGAAGACCTCGGCGGTGCACTTCCTCCGCTTCGAGTTCGACAAGCCGACCCGCGACGCCCTGCGCGCCGGCGCCGGCGCCCGGCTCGGCTGCGACCACACCCACTACCCGGCGCACGTGACGATCGCTCCCGAAACCCTGGCCAGCCTGGCCGGCGACTTGCGCTGAGGCCGATCGTCGAATTAGGCATATTCAATTAGAACTGGCAGGTCGATAGCCTAAACTTCTTCCTGTCGCGCCACCCTCTCGGCGCCTTCAACCCCAAGACAGGAACCAGTGCAATGAAAACGATCGGCGACAAGCTTGAGGCCTTCAGCGTCCAGGGCGTCAAGCCCGGCTTCAACCACCACGAGGAAAACGGCGTCTCGGCCTTCGAGACGATCACCGAGAAGAGCTTCCCGGGGAAGTGGAAGGTCATCTACTTCTGGCCGAAGGACTTCACCTTCGTCTGCCCGACCGAGATCGTCGGCTTCGACAAGCTCGCCGGCCAGTTCGAGGAGCGCGATGCGGTGCTGCTCGGCGGCTCGACCGACAACGAGTTCTCCAAGCTCGGCTGGCGCCGCGACCACAAGGACCTGAGCAAGCTCGGCCACTGGAGCTTCGGCGACTCGAAGGGCTCGCTCGTCGACCAGCTCGGCATCCGTGACCGCGAGGAAGGCGTCGCCCTGCGCGCGACCTTCATCGTCGACCCCGAGGGCACGATCCAGCACGTGAGCGTGAACAACCTCAACGTCGGCCGCAATCCCGAGGAAGTGCTGCGCATCCTCGACGGCCTGCAGACCGACGAGCTCTGCCCGTGCAACCGCACGGTCGGCGGCCAGACGCTCTGAGCCTTGCCGCACTGACCGCAAAGCCCGCTTCGGCGGGCTTCTTCTCGCCGGCCAGGCCGCGAGCCCCCATTCGATTCGGAGCTTGACCCATGGAATTCCTGACCACGATCAAGGAACAGATCCCCGACTACGCCAAGGACATCCGCCTCAACCTCGACGGCGCGATCACCCGCTCGAGCCTGACGCCGGCCGATTCGCTCGGCGTGGCGCTGGCGGCTGCCTTCGCCGCGAAGTCCAAGCCGCTCGTCGACGCCTTCAAGGCGGCCGCACCCGAGGCCGAAGGCAACGCCGCGCTCACGGCCGCGGCGCTCATGGGCATGAACAACGTCTGGTACCCGTTCGTCGAGATGGCGAACGACGAGGACCTGAAGACGCAACGGCCCGAGCTGCGCATGAACGCCTATGCGACCCTGGGCGGGGTCGAGAAGAAGAAGTTCGAGGCCTATGCGCTCGCCGCCTCGATCGTCGGCAAGTGCCACTTCTGTGTCGAATCGCACTACGCCCTGCTGAAGAAGGAAGGCCTGACGACGCAGCAGCTGCGCGACATCGGCCGCATCGCCGCGGTGGTCAACGCGGCGGCGCAGGTGATCGCGGCAAGCTAGGTTCGTCCGGCGGCGCCGCGGCCTCGGCCGCGAGCGCCGGTGCCTTGTGCGTGCGTAGGCCGTCGGCGGTGTAGATCGCGAGCGCGATCCAGATCAGGGTGAAGCCGAGCAGCCGGTTCGGGGTCAGCGGCTCGTTGAACAGCCACAGGCCGAGCAGGAACTGGATCGTCGGCCCCAGGTATTGCATCAGGCCGAGGGTGGTGAGCGAGATCCGCCGCGCCGCGAACGCGAACAGCAGCAGCGGCACCGTCGTCGCCGGCCCGAGGCCGAGCAGCCAGAGGTTGGTGCCGAGGTCGGGGGCGGGAAAGCTGGTCGGGCCGCTGCCCCACCACCAGGCCATCGCCGCCACGGCCGCGGGCGCGAGGATCATGGTCTCGAAGGTCAGGCCTTCGAGCGCGCCGAGCACCGCGATCTTGCGCAGCAGGCCGTAGGCGCCGAAGGTCAGGCCGAGCACCAGGCCGATCCAGGGCAGCTTGCCGGCGGCGGCCGTCAGCCAGATCACGCCGGCCGCGGCGATCGCCAGCGCCACCCACTGCGCCCGCCGCGGCCGCTCGCCGAGCAGGCTGTAGCCGAGGGCGACATTGACCAGCGGGGTGATGAAGTAGCCGAGGCTCGAATCGACGACGTGGCCGTTCGAGACCGCCCAGATGTAGGTGATCCAGTTGGCCGCGAGCAGAAGGGCGCTGGCGAGGAAGCTGAGAAGCGTCTTGCGATGCCGCAGCGCCGTGCCGAGCCAGGCCCAGCGGCCCTGCCAGGCGAGCACGGTCGTCACCAGCAGCAGCGCCCAGACGATCCGGTTGGCGAGTACCTCCACCGGATGCACCCCCGGCAGCAGCCGGAAGTAGATCGGGAAGAAGCCCCACCAGCAAAAGGCGACGGCGGCCGCCCAGACTCCGGCGCGGCCGGCGGAAGTCGAGGCGGCGATCAGGAGCCCTCGACCAGGCGCTTGCCGTACTGTTCGCGCAGCCGGTTCTTCAGCATCTTGCCGGTGGCGCCGAGCGGGATCGCTTCGACGAAGACGACGTCGTCCGGCGTCCACCACTTGGCGATCCGGCCCTCGTAGAAGGCGATCAGCTCCTCGCGGGTGAGCTCGGAGCCGGGCTTCTTCACCACCACCAGCAGCGGCCGCTCGTCCCACTTCTTGTGCTCGGCCGCGATGCAGGCCGCCATCGCCACGCAGGGATGGGCCATGGCGATGTTCTCGAGGTCGATCGAGCCGATCCATTCGCCGCCGGACTTGATCACGTCTTTGCTGCGGTCGGTGATCTGCATGAAGCCGTCGGCGTCGACGGTGGCGACGTCGCCGGTGGGGAACCAGCCGCGGCCCTGGGCGTCCTTCACCAGCGGGTCGCCGCCTTCGCCCTTGAAGTACTCGGCGATCACCCACGGGCCGCGCACCATCAGCTCGCCCGAGACCTTGCCGTCCCAGGCCACTTCCCGGTTCTGGCCGTCGACGATCTTCATGTCGACGCCGTAGACCGCACGGCCCTGCTTGCACTGCACCTGGAACTGCTCCTCGCCGCTCAGGTTCTTCTGCGACCCCTTGGGAATGGCGACCGTGCCGACCGGACTCATCTCGGTCATGCCCCAGGCATGCAGCACCTTGACGCCGTAGCGGTCCTGGAAGGTGCGCATCATCGCCGGCGGACAGGCCGAGCCGCCGATGATGGTGCGCGTCATGGTCGAGAAGCGCAGGTCGTTGGCGTCGACGTAGGTGAGCAGGCCCTGCCAGACCGTCGGCACCCCGGCCGAGAGGGTGACGCCTTCGCCCTCGAACAGCTCGTAGAGCGATTTGCCGTCGAGCCCCGGGCCGGGGAAGACGAGCTTGGCGCCGGTCATGCACGCCGCGTACGGCAGGCCCCAGGCATTGACGTGAAACATCGGCACGACCGGCAGGATCACGTCGCGCGAGGCCAGGCTGAGCGCGTCGGGCAGCGAGATCGCGAAGGTGTGCAGCACCGTCGAACGGTGGCTGTAGAGCGCGCCCTTGGGGTTGCCGGTGGTGCCGGAGGTGTAGCAGAGCGACGAGGCGGTGTTCTCGTCGAACTCGGGCCAGACGAATGCATCGCTCTCGGCCTCGACCAGCTCCTCGTAGCAGACGAGGCCCGGGATCTTGCTCTCCGCCGGCATGTGCGCCCGGTCGGTCATGGCGACGAAATGCTTGACGCTGGCGAGCTTCGACGCCACGGCCTCGACCAGCGGCAGGAAGGTCATGTCGAAGCAGAGGACCTTGTCCTCCGCATGGTTGGCGATGTAGGCGAGCTGGTCGGGATGCAGGCGCGGATTGAGGGTGTGCAGCACCGCGCCCGAGCCCGAGGCGGCGTAGTAGACCTCGAGATGGCGATAGCCGTTCCAGGCGAGGGTGCCGACCCGGTCGCCGCGCTGCACGCCGAGCCGCGCCAGGGCGTTGGCCATGCGCCGCGAGCGTGCCGCGAGCTCGCGGAAGGTGGTGCGATGGATGTCGCCCTCGACCCGCCGCGAGACGATCTCCTGCTCGCCGTGATGCCGCTCCGCATGCACCAGCAGCGAAGAGATCAGCAGCGGCCACTGCATCATCAAACCGTTCATGTCAGTCTCCTTGGTGTTGTCTTGCCGCGCTTGCGCGGATCGTCCCGGCTCAGCGCTTCGGATCGAACGGCTTCAGGTCGCCGCAGTCGGCGCCGAGCCAGTGGGCCTGCAGGGCACGCTGCGAGGTCTTCACCTCGTCGCGCCGCTTCATCGTCGTCGTCGTAAGGACGCGGTAGTTCTCCGGGTTGGCGAAGATCGCCTCGCCGTCGATCGTCATCTCCGGCTCGGTGCAGACCGAACGCCACTTCCAGGAGCTGTTGCTGCGCGGTCCGTACTCGGTCTTGCAGCTCGCGACCGCGCCCCAGCGCGCCGGGTCCATGGAATCGCGGGCGAAGCAGATCCGGCTGACGCCGCCCGGACCCATCGAGATGCCCTTCTCCTTCATCGAGGCCTCGATCTGCGCTCGCAGCGCCGGCGACAGGCCTTGAAGGCGATCGGTCGCCGGCGGCGTCTTGTTGCCATCGACATGGCCTTCGCTTTTGACTTCCCAGAGACCCGGCTTGATCGGCGGCGTCTGCGCCGAAGCCCAGGCGGCAGCCGTCGCCAGGACGAAGGCGGCGCAGAGGCGGACGGTGCGGGTGGTCATGACAGGGATTGGTTTCGAGCGTCGACGCGCCGCCGTCGGCGAGCGGCGGGGCAGGGCCATTTTGCAGCGCCGCGCCGCCGGCATCATCCGGGAATGGCCCGGCTTGTGTTCGGCGGGTTGGCGGCCGGCTTCCGGTCGAGCGCGAGCTCCCAGGTCTCGCCGACCAGCTTGTGGCCGAAGCTCTCGTGCGGCTCGCTGCCCGTCAGCATATAGCCGGCACGCTTGTAGATGGCACGGGCGGCGAGGAGGACGCTGTTGGTCCAGAGGACGATCCGGCGGTAGCCGCGGCCTCGGGCGAAGCGCTCGCATTCGTCGACCAGGCGGGCGCCGATGCCGAGGCCGCGCGCCGTCGGCTCCACGAGCAGCATGCGCAGCTGCGCGGTGCCTTCCACCACTGCCTGCTGCGGGCTCTCGTCGCGCGCCTGGACGAGGAAGACGCAGCCGACGTTGCCGCCGTCCTGCTCGGCGATCCAGCAGGCTTCGCGGGCCGGATTGAAGCGCTCGACGAAGTCGGCGGCGATCCGCGCCACCAGCGCCTCGAAGCGCCAGTCCCAGCCGTACTCGCGGGCGTAGAGCGCGCCGTGCCTTCCCACCACCCAGCCGATGTCGCCGCTCTGCGGCGGGCGCAGCAGCCAGGGCGTGGCCGCGGCGGCGCGCTCGGTGCCGAGCAGCTGCTCGATCGTCCGCATCGCCGCGAGCAGCGTTGTCCGATCCGATTCGCGGAGCGGCGCGAGCAGGGCGGCGACGCCTTCCTCGCTGTGCTGGTCGAGCGGGGCGAAGGCGCGCCTGCCGGCGGCGGTGAGGCTCAGGTGCAGGTGCCGGGCATCGTCTTCGGAGCGCACGCCCTTGATCAGCTTGCCTTCCTTCAGGCCGCGCAGCAGCCGGCTGAGGTAGCCGGGGTCGAGGCCGAGGTCGCGGGCGAGCTCGGCGGCGGTGGTCCGGTCGCGATGCGCGAATTCCCAGAGCAGGCGCGATTCGGCCAGGCTGAAGCGGGTCTCGGCCAGGCCTTCCTGGAGCACGCCGATGTGGCGCGTGTAGAAGCGGTTGAAGCGGCGGACCGCGGCGGTCGGCGTCTCGGCGAGGAGGGTCATGGCAGGGCAGGGCGCAGCACGGGGCGACAGGACGATTGTCCGCCCAAGTAGTTGCTTTTGGCAATCAATAAGATGCCATCGGCAATTGAACAGAGGACGGCCGGGCTTGCATGGGATACTGTATAAACGTAAGGGGTATCCACTTAGCTCCACTAAGCGGATACGAGCTGTTCTGGCCCGGGCACGACGATGTCGGCGTAGGTCACGGGATCTGTGATGACGGCTTGCTGCAGCAGCCGGTAGAAGAGCATCCCGCGAGAGCCCGAAGTACGCCGGTTGAAGCGGAAGACGAACTCGTCCAGGTAGGCGTCGAGGTGCTCGGGCTGCACCGCGCCGTGGTGCGTGCCGAGGATCCAGCGCTTGATGAGCGAGGCCACCCGGTGCACGCCGGCCAGGGTGACATGCGCGGGCTCCTTGGCGCCGAGCATGACGTTTTGTTGATGCACGTAGCCGAGCGAGGTCAGGGATCGGTAGGCGGCCGAGCCGTCGGTTCTGACTTGCGCGCCCGGCTCGACCGAGGCCTGCACGAACGGCACCACGAACTCAGCCGAGTCCGCGGCGATGCGGCGTAGCCGGATGCGACCAACCCCCTTGGGCTCGAGCACCTCGACCGCGAGCGCCACGAGCACCTTGGTGGTGTTGTTCTTCCTGCCTTGGGCGCTTCGCGGCTCATCCCGGTCGGTGATGGCGACGTAGGTCTCGTCGATCTCGACCATCCCCTTCAGACGATCGCGATCGGGCCGCACCATCGCCCGGCGAAACCGGTGCAGCATCGCCCAGGCGGTCTGGTAGCTGCCCAGCCCGAGCACCCGCTGCAGACCGAGTGCGCTCACACCCTGCTTCTGGTTGGTCAGGTACCAGGCCGCAGCCAGCCAGACCCTCAGCGGGGTGCGGGTCTTGTCGAAGATCGTCCCGGCGGTGACGGTGCTCTGGTGTCCGCAGTCCTTGCACATCATGCGGATGCGGCTGGCCCGGTACGGCACGCTCGCCACGCCACAGCTCGGGCAGATGAAGCCATTGGGCCAGCGCAACTCTTCCAGGTACGCCAGGCAGGCGTCTTCGCTCGAGAACCGCTCGAGAAACTCGGTCCAGGTGCGCGGGTAGGGTTGACTGGACATGGCCGATAGGCTGTATATTTATCCAGTGTATTCCACTGCTGCTGGAGCTAAGTGGATACCCCTTATATTCGTACAGCCCTTTCGGGCCTGCTGCCCAACCCGCCGCGTTCCATGGACCTCGACCGCAAGCTGGCGATCCTCGCCGACGCCGCCAAGTACGACGCCTCCTGCGCCTCGAGCGGCACCGACCAGCGCAACTCCCTCGGCGGCACCGGCATCGGCTCGACCGAGGGCTCGGGCATCTGCCACAGCTATGCGCCGGATGGCCGCTGCATCTCGCTGCTCAAGATCCTGTTCACCAACTTCTGCACCTACGACTGCCTCTATTGCGTCAACCGGGTGTCGAGCAACGTGCCCCGGGCCCGCTTCACGGTCGACGAGGTGGTGCAGCTCACCCTCGACTTCTATCGCCGCAACTGCATCGAGGGCCTGTTCCTCAGTTCCGGGATCATCCGCTCGCCCGACTACACGATGGAGCAGGTGGTCGAGGTGGCGCGGGTGCTGCGCGAGGAGCACGATTTCCGCGGCTACATCCATCTGAAGACGATTCCGGAGGCGAGCCCGGAGCTGCTGGCCCGCGCCGGTCGCTTTGCCGACCGCTTGAGCATCAACGTCGAGCTGCCGACGACCGAGTCGCTGGCTGCGCTGGCACCGGAGAAGGACGGCGCCGCGATCCGCCGCTCGATGGCCCGGCTGCGGGTCTCGATCGACGAAGCCCGGGAGGCGCGCCGGCCGCAGCCGCTCGCCGCCCAGCCGATGCTGCCGCCGCGTCGCGCGCGGCCGCCGCGCTTCGCACCGGCGGGCCAGAGCACGCAGATGATCGTCGGCGCCGACGCCACCACCGACCGGACCCTGCTGGCGACCAGCGCCGCGCTCTACGGCTCGTACCGGCTGAAGCGGGTCTACTACGCGGCATTCAGCCCGATCCCCGATGCGGCCCGCGCCCTGCCGCTGAAGCCGCCGCCGCTGGTGCGCGAGCACCGCCTCTACCAGGCCGATTGGCTGATGCGCTTCTACGGCTTCGGCCACGAGGAGATCGTGCCGGCCGAAGGCGGCATGCTATCGCTCGAGATCGACCCGAAGCTCGCCTGGGCGCTGGCGCATCGCGAGCGATTCCCGGTCGACCTCAATCGCGCGCCGAAGGAGATGCTGCTGCGCGTGCCGGGCCTGGGCGTGAAGTCGGTGGCCCGGGTGATGCAGGCGCGGCGGGTGCGGCGGCTGCGTGCCGCCGACCTCGAGCGGATGCACCTGCCGCTGGCCAAGCTGCTGCCCTTCGTCGTCGTCGCCGACCATCGGCCGGGCCGCGCCCTCGACGCCGCCGAACTCGGCCGGCGGCTCGCGCCCCCGCCGCAGCAAGGGTCGCTGTTCGCCTGAGCCGCCGCGCCGCGGTAAAAGAGACGGCGTCGACGGGCACGACAAGCTCGTGACCCGGCCGCATGGAATCGAGCGAACACGCCCCCTACTCGCCGCCGCGCGGCACGCCCGGCGACACTGCCTCGCCGCGCAGCGTGACGCTGGCGAGCGCGATCGACCTCGACGGCTTCCGCACCGCCTGCCGGCGCCTGTGGGCGGAGCAGGTCGAGCCCGGCCGCGTGTCGTGGCATGCCGCCGACGATGCCGAGGGCGACCTGTTCGAGACCTCCGAAGCGCCCGCATCGCGCCCCGGCCCGCCGGAGGAGGCGCCGCCGGTGCACGTGCCGGCCGCCTTCATGCCGCTCTGCGAGAGCGTCATCCTGCAGGCCGACCCCGGCCGGTTCAGCCTGCTCTATCGCCTCCTCTGGCGGCTGCAGACCGAGCCCGGGCTGCGTCATGACGCGCTCGACCCGGACTGGGTCGCGGCCCAGCAGATGGCCCAGGCGGTGCGCCGTGACATGCACAAGATGACCGCCTTCGTGCGCTTTCGCGCCGTCGACGAGGGCGAGGGCCAAGAGCCGCTGCATGTCGCCTGGTTCGAGCCCGAGCACCACATCGTCGAGGCGACCGCGCCGTTCTTCATGCGCCGCTTCGCCGCCATGCGCTGGGCCATCCTCACGCCGGAGCGCAGCGTGCACTGGAACGGTGAGCAACTCGCCTTCGGTCCGGGCGGTCGCCGAGACCAGGCGCCGCCGGCCGACGCCGGCGAAGCGCTCTGGCTCACCTACTACCGGAGCATCTTCAATCCGGCCCGGCTGAAGCTGGCGATGATGAAGCGGGAGATGCCGCGGAAGTATTGGGCCAACCTGCCCGAGGCGGCGCTGATCGATCCGCTCGCGGCGGACACCGCCGAAAGGAGCCTCTCCATGGTCAAGCGCGACCCGACGGATCCCGCGCGACGCATCCCCGTGCGTCCGGAACCCACGCCCGGCCACCTGCCGACCCCCGGCGGCGAAGCGCCGCGCAGCCTGCCGGCCCTGCGCGAGGCGCTGGAGCGCTGCCGCGAATGCCCGATCGGCGAGCACGCCACCCAGGCCGTCCCCGGCGAGGGGCTGAAGCACGCGAAGCTGATGTTCGTCGGCGAGCAGCCCGGCGACCAGGAGGATCTGCAGGGCAAGCCTTTCGTCGGCCCCGCGGGGCAGCTCCTCAACCGCGCCCTGGTCGAGCTCGGCATCGAGCGCCGCGACGCCTACGTCACCAACGCGGTCAAGCACTTCAAGTTCGAGCTGCGCGGCAAGCGCCGCATCCACAAGACGCCGGCGCAGCAGGAAGCCGCGGCCTGCCTGCACTGGCTCGAGAGCGAGATCGCGCTGGTCGATCCCGCGGCCCTCGTGGCCCTCGGCGCGACGGCCGCGAGGCAGCTGATGGGCAGCGCGGTCGCGGTCACGCGCGAGCGCGGCAAGTGGCTGCGCCGCGCCGACGGCCGCCGGGTCCTGATCACCCTGCATCCCTCGGCCCTGCTGCGGGTCGAGCCCGAGGACAAGGAGGCCGCCTGGACCGCCTGGCTGGCCGACCTCCGCAAGGCGGCGGCCTTCCTCTCGGGCTCCGGCGCCGGCCTGTAAGAAATCCGCGGCAATGCCGACTGCCGGTCGTGGCCATCGGCCGCGAACCGCCTCAACTTACCCGGAGAAGCCTCATGAGAACCCTCGCCGCCACCTTCGTCTGCGCCGGCCTTGCCGCCGCCGGCAGCGCCTTCGCCGCCAGCCACACGGAAAAGGGCGCCTCGGCGCCGATGGCCCAGGGGGACATGATGAAGAAGGACATGTCCGTGCAGGAATGCAAGGACTACATGGCGATGGCCAAGAAGGACACGATGACCAAGAAGGACGACGCCATGATGAAGAAGGACGCCGCCTGTGATGAGATGGTCAAGAAGGACGAAATGATGAAGAAGGACGGCGCGATGATGAAGAAGGACGAGCCGATGAAGAAGTAGCCGCGCCGAGGCGGAGCCGTCCTACAGCCCGCTCGGGCCGCGCCTGACCGGATCGGCGCGGCGCCGATGCTTCAATGAGTCGATCGCCTCTCGAGGCTGAATCGAAAGCACGGCATGAAGGACACCCGAAACGAGCGCGAGCTGCTCTGGAAGCTCATCAGGAACATCAAGTTCGCGATGTTCACCACCCGCGACGGCAACGGCCACCTGCACTCGCGGCCGATGACGACGCAGAACCAGGGCATCGAGGCCGACGAGGGCCTCTGGTTCTTCATGTCGAAGTCGGGCGACCCGGTGAAAGAGCTGAAAGCCGACCCGATCGTCAACCTCGTCTATGCCGACCCGTCCGAAGACACCTACGTATCGGTTTCCGGCACCGCAGCGATGCTCGAGGACGGGGCCAAGAAGAAGCAGCTCTGGAACAAGCTGGCCGAAGCCTGGTTCCCCGGCGGCCCGACCGACCCCGACCTCGCCCTGGTGCAGGTGCAGATCGTCCAGGCGAGCTACTGGGACGTGAAGGAAAGCAAGCTGGTCCAGCTCTACGAGATGGCCAAGGCGGCAGTCACCGGCAAGCCGCCGGTCGATCTCGGCGAGCACGGCGAAGTGCGGATGCGCTGAGTCCTTCGCGGCGCCTGCAGGAGGGCGCGGCGGCGGTACAAGGTCACGCACCGCGGGGCGTTCGCGGCGGCGCCGCCGATCAGCGCCGGAACCCGGCCGCTGTTCGAGCCACCGGCCCCGAGCGGCGCCGATAACGTTCGCATCACGCTTCCACCAGAGCCAACGACCATGCGCCACGCCCCTGCCACGATGCATTTCTCGCACGCCTTCGGATCGCGCCCCTTCCGGCCCGCGGCTGCCGGCGCGATCGAGTGGGAGGAGCTGCCGTCGCTCGCCGGCTCGCTGGCCTAGCGCATCGCCGCGGTGACGCAGGCCCCGTGGGACGCGACCCGGCCCGCGGAGCTGGACGTTCCGGTGCCGTCACAGCCGTTTCGCGAGCCGGTCAACGGCCTGGCGATCCGCGAAGTCAACGAGCCCGACGTCTTCCGCCACTTCTTCGGTGCCTGAAGGCGCGCGCTTCGGCGCGTGACGCTGCGGCCGGCGGCCGCGCTCGCTATGCTCGGCGCCTGCCCCTCTCCCGCCGCCGCCGTGAACGAACCGCTTCCCTCCGCCCGACCCGCGCCTCCCGCCCGCTACTACTGGGAGGACTTCGAAGTCGGCCGCGTGCGCGAGTTCGGCCGCTACGAAGTGACGCGCGCGGAGGTGCTCGAGTTCGCAGGCCGCTTCGATCCCCAGCCTTTTCATCTCGACGACGCCGCGGCGGCCGGGTCCCTGTTCGGCCGCCTCGCCGCCAGCGGCTGGCACACCGCGGCGCTGGCGATGCGGATGATGTGCGACGGCTACCTGCTCGAATCGGCCGCCCTCGGCTCGCCCGGGGTCGAGAAGCTGAGCTGGCCGGCGCCGGTCTACCCGGGCGACGTCCTCAGCATGCGCAACACGGTCCTCGAATCGCGGCCTCTGGCCAGCCGGCCGGAGGTCGGGCTGGTCAAGAGCCGCAACGAAGTGCTCAACCAGCACGGCCAGGTGGTGCTGAGCATGGAAGGCTTCGGCTTCTTCCGCCGTCGCCACCCGGGGGGCCCGTCCCGCTGATTCGCGTGACTTAGTTCGTCGCGCCCTCGCTCCTTCACGGGCCGCGGCGCTGTCCCAGGCGTGACAATCGCAGCCTCGCTCGGCCCGGCCACGGTCCGGCGTGCGCCGGCCGGTCGGGATCGCACGAACCCTCCGGCAGGAGCAAGCGCAAACTCAGCAATGAATCCGGCACAAGCGATCGACGACAGGGCGGGTCCGGCCGGTGCACGGTCGCCGGCCGGACGAGCGCTGCCCCGGGGCACCCGCCTGCGCGAGTACGAGCTTGCCGACGTGGTCGGCGAGGCCGGCTTCGGAATCGTCTACCGTGCCTGGGACACGACCTTGCAGCGCCGGGTCGCGGTCAAGGAATACCTGCCGGTCTCGATGGCGACCCGCGCCGCCGGCTCGGCCACGGTGACCGTGGCCTCGGAACGCGACCGGGACATCTACAAGGCCGGCCTGAAGAGCTTCGTCGCCGAGGCGCGCTTGCTGGCCCGCTTCGACCATGCCTCGCTGGTCAAGGTGTATCGCTTCTGGGAAGAGAACGACACCGCCTACATGGTGATGCCGTTCTACGAGGGCCCGACGCTCGCGGACGCGCTCGCCCGGCTCGACCACGTGCCGGGCGAGGCGGAACTGCGCGCCTGGCTGAAGCCGGTGCTCAATGCCGTCTCGCTGCTGCACGACGGCGGCGTCTGGCACCAGAACATCGGTCCCGACAGCATCCTCCTCACGCCGGTCGGGCCAGTGCTGTTCGGCTTCGGCAGTGCCCAGCAGACGATTGCCGCCCTCCTGCACACGCCGGCCGCGGCGCTCAAGCCCGGCTTCGCCGCGATCGAGCAATACGGCCATGCCGCCGAGACCAAGCGCGGCGCCTGGACCGACCTGTATGCGCTGGCCGCGGTGGTCTACGCCGCGATCACCGGCAGCGCCCCGGCCCCGGCCGCCGATCGCCTCGCCCAGGATCCGGTGCGGCCGCTTTCGATCGTCGCCGCGGGCCTGTACGGCGAGCGCTTCCTGGCGGCGATCGACGCGGCGATGGCGATCGAGCCCGAGCGCCGGCCGCAGGATCACCAGCAGTTCCGCGCGCTCATGGGCGACATCGACTCGCCGGCGCCGGTCGAGCTCGCGCCGCCCCGTGACCTGATGCACGAGCCCTTCGTCGGCGACGACGGCCCGCGCGAGATCACCGTCCCCGACCATCCGCTCCTGTCGATCGGCGATCCCGCGGTCAAGCCCGTGGCCGCCAAGGCCGTGCCCGCCGGAGCCGCCAAGGCGGCGCCACCGGAGCGGCGCGCGGTGGCGCGCAGCGCCGGCGAAGGCACGCCATCGCAACCGGCGGCGCTGACGCCGTCGTGGGCCACCGGCACCCGCTCGGTCCGCAAGCTCTTCGGCAAGCGCGCCGTCTACGGGATCGTCGCCGGCACCGGCGCGCTGATCGGCATCGGCGCCCTGGCGCTGCAGCTCTACGCCCGCCAGGCACCGCGACCGGTGGCGGCCGCGCCCACGCCGGCCGCCTCGGCGCCGTCGGTCGCGCCGCCCCCGGTGGCCGCCCTGGCCACGCCCGCCCCGTCGACACCGACACCGACACCGTTAGCGGCGATGGCAACGCCGACGCCGACGACAACTTCCGGGCGCAGCACCCCGCCCGTCGCGACGCCCGCACCGACCCTCGCTGCGGCGCCCGCCGTCACCGGAGCCGGGCGGTCCCCCTCGCCGCCCGCCGCCCGACTCGTCGCGGCCCCGGCGGCCTCGGCCGTACCGACCCGGGCACCGGCCCCGTCGGAGGATCTCGCACCGCCGGCGACCGCTGCCGAGCGCCAGGCCCGCTGCACCGAGATCCTGCAGAAGGCCTCGCTCGAGCGCATCACGCCTGCGGAAACCAGCTACTTCAAGAGGGAGTGCAAGTGAACGCCCTCGCAGCCGCCATGCCCGTGACCGTCCGCCGACTTTCCACCGCCCTCCTTGCGTTCTGCTGCGCAGCGCTCATCGCCGCCTGCACGCCGTCGAACGAACCCCAGACCTTCGAGAAGGCCGCGGCCGAAGCGACCGACAACCTGGTCGCGCAGACCGGCAAGCTTCCCTCGTTCCTCGCCCGGATCGAATCGACGCTGTCGAGCAAGGACTCCTCCACGCCGAAGAAGAGCATCGTCCTCGACCCGATGCTCGACATGATCACCGGCCAGCAGACCGAGACCACGCTGCTGTTCGAGCGACGGGTGACGCAGCGCATGGCGACCAAGTTCCCGCAGTTCGAGTTCCTGCCGTTCCAGGCGTCGAACCTGACCCGGGCGCAGTACCTCCTCACCGGAACGATGACACGCGTGCCCACCGCGGCCACGCCGACGGTGACCCTGAGCCTGGCCCTCACCGACATCCGCACCGGCCTGGTCGTGGCCCAGGCCTCGGCCCTGGCGAAGGAGGAAAACCTCGACAGCACGCCGTCGCGCTACTACAAGGACAGCCCGGTCCTGATCAAGGACAAGGTGGTCGAGGGCTACGCCAGGACGACGAGCACGCCCCCCGGGCAAAAGGCCGACCCGTACTACATGGAGCGGATCGGCGTCGCGACCGTGATCACCGAGGCGACGACGCTCTACAACGCCGAGCGCTACCAGGACGCCCTCGGACAGTACAAGACCGCGCTGGCGACGCCGCAGGGGCAGCAGCTGCGGGCGGAGAGCGGCCTCTATCTCACGAGCATCAAGCTCGGCAACACGGCCGAGGCGGAGGCGGCGTTCGGCCGCATCGTCGCCCTCGGCATCGCCTACAACGAGCTCGGCGTGAAGTTCCTGTTCGCGCCCGGCAGCGTCGATTTCTGGGCCGACCCGAAGATCAGCGGCGCCTACCAGATGTGGCTGCGGCAGATCGCCCGCGGCGCGGTCGCGGCCGGCAGCTGCATGAAGGTCGTCGGCCACACCAGCAAGAGCGGCCCGGCGGCGGTCAACGACGCGCTGTCGCTGAAGCGCGCGGCGACGATCAAGCAGAAGCTCGTCGCCGAGCAGCCCGTGCTCGCCGGCAAGACCACGGCCGAGGGCATGGGGTTCCGCCAGAACATCGTCGGCAGCGGCACCGACAACAGCTTCGACGTCCTCGATCGGCGAGTAGAGTTCAAGATCGTGCCTTGCCCGTGAGACCGACCGGGGTGTCGACTTGAGCCCGCCCGACGACGAAGACGACGACCGAACCATCATCCGCCCGCCGACCCAGCGCGCGGCGGCCGCGCCGCTGGGCCACACCCTTCCGCTCGGCACCCATCTTCGCGACTACGAGATCACCGGCCTGATCGGCGAGGGCGGCTTCGGCATCGTCTACCTGGCCTGGGACCATTCGCTGCAACGCAAGGTCGCGATCAAGGAGTACATGCCGGCATCGATGGCCTCGCGGGTCGCAGGCTCGTCGGCGATCGTGGTCAAGTCCGAACGCCACGTCGACACCTTCAAGGCCGGCCTGAAGAGCTTCGTCAACGAGGCGCGGCTGCTGGCCCGCTTCGACCATCCGGCGCTGGTCAAGGTCTACCGCTTCTGGGAGGAGAACGGAACCGCCTACATGGCGATGCCGTTCTACGAAGGCCCGACCCTCAAGTCGGCGCTCGCGGCGATGGGCCATGCGCCGAGCGAGGCGCAGCTGCGCGCCTGGCTGGCGCCGCTGCTCGACGCGCTGACGGTGATGCACGCGGCGCAGTGCTTCCATCGCGACATCGCCCCCGACAATATCCTCCTCACCGCCACCGGGCCGCTGCTGCTCGACTTCGGCGCGGCGCGGCGGGTCATCGGCGACATGACGCACGCGCTGACGGTGGTGCTCAAGCCCGGCTACGCGCCGATCGAGCAGTACGGCGACGTCGCCTCGATGACCCAGGGAGCGTGGACCGACATCTACGCGCTCGCCTGCGTCGTCTATTACGCGATCACCGGCAAGACCCCGACCTCCGCGGTCGAGCGGCTGATGGACGACCGGCTGCAGCCGATCGCCGTCGAGGCGAAGGGCCGCTACGGCGACGGTTTCCTGCGCGCCATCGATGCGGCGCTGGCGGTGCGGCCGCAGGACCGGCCGCAGAACGAGGCGCAGTTCCGCGCCCTGCTCGACATCGACCTGCCGGCCCCGCCGCCCTCGCCGCCGCTGAGCGGCTACGGCGCCCTGAGCCACGAGCCGTTCCCGGCGACGCAGGACGGCGGCTACTCGACCGTGCCGGGCACGCTCGCCCCGGAGCTGCCGACACAGGTGCAGGCGCGCGTCGCCGAGCCCGCGAGGCCGCCGCCCGCCATTGCCACGCCAGCGGCGCCGTTCCCCTCGACGGCGCGGCTGGCACCGACGCCGCCGCCGGCTTCTGCGCCCCCGCCCCTGCGCCATGCGCCGGAGTTCGACTCGCCGCCCCCATCGCCGCCGCGCGCCGCCCCGCAGCCTGCCGGCGTTGCCGTACCGACGCCGGCCGGGCCACGTTCAAGCAGCAGGACGCTGGTCCTCGGCGCGGCGTCGCTGCTGGTCGTTTCGGGCCTGGCGTTCGGCGTCTACTGGACGCTGCAGCCCCATGACGACGACGGGGCGAAGCCGGCAGCGCCGGCCGCTTCAGCCCTCGCCGTGCCGGCCTCGGCGCCAGCCCCTGTGACCGCGTCGCCGAGTGCGGCGCCCGTACCGGCCGCAAAACCGGCGGAGGTCGTCCCCGAGGCGGCCTCGGCGCCGGTCGCGCCGGCGGCGAGCGCCCTCGCCACGCCGACGACCCCGACGGTGATCGAAGCGCCGAAGCCGATTGCCGTCGAGCCCGTCGCCAAGGCGAGCGCCCCGCGCCGCGAGCCTGCACCCGTTGCATCGGCGCCGCCGCGTGCACGCCGCGAGCCGGCACGGGTCGAGCCGCCGGCCGAGTCCCGTCCGACGCCGGCCTACCCGTCGGCCTATCCGCCCGCATCTCCCTCGACGAAAGGCGCCAGGTGCAGTGATATTCTGCAAAAAGGCTCGCTCGAGCCACTGACCGCCGAAGAAGCGGCGTATCTGAAGAGGGAATGCCGATGACCTTCCTGTCGAACGCGCAGCGTGTGCTCGTGTCCGCCACCGCCGGCCTGCTCGGCCTGCTGGTGGGTTGCGCGGCGCCGCCGCCGGCCACCAATCTCAGTGACGAGCAGCCGTTCGAACAGGCCGTGGCGCAGGCCACCGACGGCCTCGCCGCCCAGACCCAGAAGCTGCCGGCGTTCCTCGCCAAGGTCGAGTCCAAGGTGAACAAGCGCAGCGTCGTCCTCGACCCGATGCTCGACGCGGTGACCGGCCAGCAGACCGCGGCGACGGTGCTGCTCGAGAACCGGGTCTCCGAACGGCTCACGACCAAGACCGACCAGTTCGAGATCCTGCCGTTCCAGTCGGCCAACCTGGCGCGCGCCCAGTACTTGCTGACAGGGACGATGACCCGGGTCGAGGGCAGCGCCGCCAACCGCAAGCGGGCGCTGCAGATCAATATCGCCCTCACCGAGCTGAAGTCCGGAACCGTCGTCGCCCAGGCGTCGGCGCTCGCCCGGGACGAAGGCCTGGACCACACGCCGCTCGCCTACTACCGCGACAGCCCGGTGCTGGTGAAGGACAAGGTGATCGAAGGCTACGCCCGCACCTCGGCCACGCCGCCCGGGCAGCGTGGCGACGCGTTCTACCTCGAGCGCATCGCCGCCGCGACGGTGATCAACGAGGCGACCGCGCTCTACAACCAGGAGCGCTATGTCGAGGCGCTCGGCCAGTACCGGAGCGCGCTGGCGATGCCCACCGGCGAGCAGATCCGGGTCATGAACGGCATCTACCTCGCCTCCGCCAAGCTCGGCCGCACCGCCGAGGCCGAGCAGGCGTTCGGCCGGGTGGTCGCCCTCGGCATCGCCTACAACGAGCTCGGGGTGAAGTTCCTGTTCAACCCGGGCAGCACCGACTTCTGGTCCGACCCCCGGGTGAGCGGCCCCTACGCCATGTGGCTGCGGCAGATCGCCAAGGAGGGCACCGCCGCCAAGGTCTGCATGAACGTCGTCGGCCACACCAGCAAGACCGGCTCGGAGCAGGTCAACGACGCACTGTCGCTGCAGCGCGCCAACTTCATCCGCCAGAAGCTCGCCGCCGAGTCGGCGGCACTCGGCAGCCGGACCAAGACGGCCGGCATGGGCTTTCGCCAGAACATCGTCGGCAGCGGCACCGACAACGCGGTCGACGCACTCGACCGGCGGGTCGAGTTCAAGATCATTCCCTGCTAGCGGCGCCGCGCTCGCGCAGCAGGCGCTCTAGGCACTGCTCGCGGATGCCGTAGAAGGCCTTGAGGCTCTCCGCCTCGGCCGCGGCCCGGCGCGCCGTGTCGCCGCTGTCACCCCGACGGCGCGTCGCCAGGATCATCTTGTTCTTGCTGGTGTGCTCCAGCGACACGAACTCGAACACCTTGGCCTGGTAGCCGGACGCTTCGAGCGCCAGGGCGCGCAGCCCGTCGGTCAGCATCTCCGCCTCCTGGCCGAGGTGGATGCCGTGGCGGAACAGGGGCGCCAGCGCCTTCGGGCTCGTCAGCTGCGGCCGCAGCTCCTTGTGGCAGCACGGCGCGGCGATCAGGATGCGGGCGCCGGCGCGCAGGCCCAGGTCGAGCGCATGGTCGGTGGCGGTGTCGCAGGCATGCAGCGCGATCATCACGTCGACCGCCTCGGGCGTGAAGCTGCGCAGGTCGCCCTGGACGAAGTGCAAGCCCTCGCAGTGCGCGCGCGTCGCGGCGGCGTTGCACAAGGCGACGAGGTCGGCGCGCAGCTCGACGCCGGTGACCTCGGGCGCGCCGCCGAAGCGCCGGCGCAGGTACTCGTGGACGGCGAAGGTGAGGTAACCCTTGCCGCAGCCGAAGTCGACGACACGCGGCGGCGGGCCCGCTTCGGCCCAGCCGACATCGTCGAGCGCGTGCTCCAGGACCTCGAGGAACTTGTCGATCTGCTTCCACTTGCGCGCCATCGACGGCACCAGGCGATGACGCTCGTCGGTGATGCCGAGGTCGAGCCAGAACGGCAGCTCGAGCGGCAGCGCCCGCCGCTTGACGCGATCGTGGGCCTCTGCCGGCGGCGCGGGTGCGGCGTCGGCCGGGCGCCCGGTCCGCACCAGGGCCTGCTTGCCCTTCTTGCTGAAGCGCAGCTGCAGCTCGACGTCTGCGGCGTGCAGCGTCGCATGGGCGAACGACGGCTCGCGCTCGGGGTCGAGCAAGGCGACGAAGGCGCTGCGGGCAGCGTCAGGATCGAGGTTCTTCGTCACGTCCCGGGTCGCGTGGCGCCAGACGAACGACAGCCTCGTCTCGCCGCGCAGCTCGATCGGTCGGATGCGCACGCTCTGCAGGTCGCCGGCCGCATGGCGGCTCTTCGAGAGCACCAGCGAGCCCAGCGTCCGATCGGCGATCGCGCGGTCGAAGGCGGCGATGAATTCGTCGTGCGGCGTCACCGCGCGATTCTCGGCCATGGACCGGCGCGACCAGGGCGCGCGGCTAAACTCCGCCGCCATGTCCTTCGGCATTTCCGACTACGCGTCGTTCGTGGTCGCGGTGATCGTCTTCCTGATGATCCCGGGGCCGGGCAACCTCGCCCTCATCACCTCCACCGGCAAGGGCGGCATCCGCGGCGGCCTGGCGGCGACGCTCGGCGTCATCATCGGCGACCAGGTGCTGATGTGGCTCGCGGTCGCCGGCGTGGCGACGCTGCTGGCCGCGTATCCGCCGGCATTTCGCGCCGTGCAGTGGCTGGGCGCCGGCTACCTCGCCTGGCTCGGCCTGCGAATGATTCTTGCCAAGCCCGGCGACAAGCCGGTGCTGCACATCCGCACCGGCCAGTACTTCCGCCAGGCGTTTGCGATCACCCTGCTCAATCCGAAGGCGATCGTGTTCTACATGGCGTTCTTCCCGCTGTTCGTCGATCCGGCGCACCACGCCGGCGTGCTGACCTTCGCGGTGATGGCGGCCACGATCGCGGCCTTGACCTTCCTCTACGGCCTGGTGGTCACCTTGCTGACGCACCGCCTTGCTGAAAGGCTGCGCGCGAATCCGAAGGTGTCGCGGGTGCTGAGCCGGATGGCGGGCCTGTTCATGATCGGCTTCGGCCTGAAGCTGGTGACGCGCTAGGCGCCACGAGACGTCTTCAGGCGGCGAGGCGGGCCGGCAGCGGCTGCAGCGAGTCGACCACCCGGCCCAGGTCCAGCGCCTGGGTCAGCACCGCCGCCATGCGCTGCGTGCAAAGCTCGGGCAGGCGATCGATGGCGAACCAGCCGAAGCCGTCCATCTCCGGCAACCGGCGGCTCGAGCCGCGCTCGACGAACGTGCTTTCGCAACAGAGCGCGAGCGGGTCGATCCGCTCGGAAGGAGCGGCGAACAGGTGCAGGTCCTTCTTGCCGGTGTAGGCGAAGCGGCCGAGGTCGACCAGCGCTTCCGGAGCGAAGACCAGGCCGGTCTCTTCCATCGTCTCCCGCAGCGCGGCCTCGGCCGGCGTCTCGCCTTCGTGGATGCCGCCCTTGGGCAGGTCCCAGTGCCGCTGTCCCGTCACGTGGCAGAGCAGCAGCTCGCGCGTGGGGGCCAGGACGACGATGCCGCAGCTGAGCTTGCGGCCGCGAAAAAGAAGGTCGGAGAACACGTTTCGATTGTCTCGCTCCCGCCTTCGCCGCGGGCGCGTGCGGCCTTGCGGCAAGTGCCGGCCACGCCAATTCTTGACGGATCGACACGGCCGATTCCGACCGGCGGTCGGGCCTCGCCGCGGCTACGATGGCTCGCATGCACGAGCCCGTGGCCTTCTCCGTCTTCGCCACCGCGATCGGCGATTGCGCGCTCGCCTGGAACGATGTCGGCGTGTTCGCCGTCTGGCTGCCCGAGGCCTCGGCGACGCGACTGCGGGCGCGGATCGCCCGGCGCTATCCGCAGGCGATCGAGGCCGCGCCCGAGGGCAGCGTCGCCGCCGCCGTCGCCGCGATCACCGCCCTGCTGCGCGGCGAGCGCACCGATCTCGGCCCGATCCGCCTCGACGATTCGCGCCTCGATCCCTTCGACCGCCGGGTGTACGCCGCGGCGCGGACGATCGCTCCGGGCCGTGTCGTCAGCTATGCCGAGCTCGCCGCCCGTGTCGGCCCCGAGGCCACGGCCCGCGAGGTCGGCCAGTCGCTCGGGCGCAATCCATTTCCGATCGTCGTGCCTTGCCACCGCATCGTTGCCGCGGGCGGCGAGCTCGGCGGCTTCGCGGCACCGGGCGGCACCGCGACCAAGCGGCGCCTGTTGACGATCGAGGATGCACGCCGCGACGGCGTCGACGATCTCTTCGATCGGCCGGCGGATGCGGGATCCGCGTCGGCCTGAAGAGCGGCTTCGAATCCTGTCGGGCCAACCTCAGGTCGCCATCGGCGGCAGGATCGCCGGCACGCCTTCCTCGTCGCCGACGGTGATCGAGGTGTCGGGCCGCTCGTAGGTGCCGATCAGGCAGCCGCTCGCCAGGCCGTGCTCACGGATCGCCTCGAGCACCGCCTCGCGTCCGGGCTCGCCTTCGAGGCTGGCCCCGGCCTCGAGCGCGAACACCTGGAAGGCGTAGCGATGGACGCCATGCCCCGGCGGCGGATCCGGTGGCAGCCAGCTCGCCTGCAGATACGAATTGCGGCCGAGCCGAAGGCCGGCGCCGTCGTGGTCGCGGCTCGGCAGCGCCGCCTCCTGCAGCGCGCCGTCGCCCGGAGCCAGCGCGACGACGATCGCGTGCACCAGCGGCTGCGGCGTCGGCGCATCGGCATCCTCGACGATCAGCAGCACCGATGCGGCCGCATCGGGCACGCCGGTCCACTGCAACGGCGGCGACACCCCCTCGCCATCGGCGGTGTAGCGCCCGGGAATCGGTGCGTGGTCGGCGAACGCCAGACTGCCGACGCTGATGGCTGCCATGCCGTTGCGGAGGTCGACGGCCTGGTACGCGGTCTTGTCCAGGCCGGCACGCTGGCCGCGCAATGCGTGGCCGAGCAGATCGGGCAATTTCTCGAGCATGGGGTTCTCACACGGGGTGTCGAGCTTGCGGCATTCCGCATGCCGCGCCGCCTGTCTGGCTGCCTTTAATTTCTGTATTGACAGAATATTCTGGCAAGTTCATGCTTCGCGCATGGCCCTCTCACCGACCCTCTCCCGCTTCGTCCTGCACTGGGGCGAAATGGGCACGCGCTGGGGCGTGAACCGCACCGTCTCGCAGATCCATGCCCTGCTGTTCATCACCGGGCGGCCGATGCATGCCGACGAGATCGTCGAGACCCTGGAGGTCGCCCGCTCCAATGTGAGCACCAGCCTGCGCGAACTGCAGGGCTGGGGGCTGGTGCGCATGGTGCACCTGAGCGGCGACCGGCGCGACCACTACGAGACCGCGGCACACGCCTGGGAGTTAATGCGCACTATCGTCAAGGAGCGGCAGCGGCGTGAGATCGATCCGACGATCGGCGTGCTGCAGCAGCTCCTGGCCGAGCCGGCGATGCGCCAGGAGCCGGCCGCGGTGAAGCTTCGGATCGAAGAGACCCTGGATCTGCTCGAGACCCTGACGGCGTGGAGCGAGGAAATGCTCAAGCTCGACACCGAGACCCTCACGCAGGTGCTCAAGCTCGGCGCGCGCATCAAGAAGCTCCTCGCCAAATCCGGCACCCGGCCCGGGGACGACGCCATGACGGCCGCCGCCATGCTCGGCCCCTGAGCCGCTCGCGATTTCACTCCCGGCCGAAATCACCGAAAGGGAAATCATGGCCTCCGACTACCCGCTGAAGATCTTCTACGACGCGTCCTGCCCAGTCTGCGCCCTCGAGATGGACAAGCTCGGCGCCCGCGACACCGCTGGCCGGCTGGTGCTGGTGGACATGTCGGCGCCCGACTTCGATGCGGCCTGCCACGGCTTCGACGCCGCCGACCTCGACGCCGCGATCCATGCGGTGCGCCCCGACGGCTCGGTCGTCCGCGGCATGGCGGTGCTTCGCCTCGCCTATGCCGCGGCCGGCTTGGGCTGGCTGCTCCGGCCTTCGGGATTCGGCCCGCTGCGGCCGGCGTTCGATGCCGGTTATCGCGTCTTCGCCCGCCATCGCAAGTCGATCTCGCGCGCGCTGGCGCCGGCGATCAACGCCGTTCGCGGCCGCCGGGAGACAAAGGGGGCGGCGTGAACGTCCTGGTCTGCGGTGGCAGCGGCTGCATCGGCCGGGCGGTCGTTCGGGCATTGCGTTGGCGCGGCCACCGGGTCGTCGCCGCCAGCCGGAATGGAAATACCGACGGCGAGACGATGGCGCTCGATTTCATGCACGCCCGCTCGCCTGCCGCCTGCGCCGAGGACCTGCGCGCCCGGCGCATCGACGCGGTCGTCAATTGCGTCGGCATCCTCATGCCGGGCGACGATGCGAGCTTCGAGCGGGTGCACATCGAGGGTCCGGTCGAGCTGTTCCGCGGTGCCGCGCTCGCCGGCATCGGCCGGGTCGTGCAGATCTCGGCGCTCGGCATCGCCGCGACGGCGCAAGCGGATGAATCGGCGTACCTGCGCAGCAAGCGGCTCGCCGACGAGGCCCTGCTCGGCCTCGACCTCGATGCAGCGATCGTTCGCCCCTCGCTGGTGTTCGGACCGGGAAGCGCCAGCGCCGCCCTGTTCGCCACCCTCGCCAGCCTGCCGGTCATCGGCCTGCCGGGGCACGGCCGGCAACGGGTGCAGCCGATCCACGTGCTCGAGCTGGCGGAGATCATCACCGGGCTGGTCGAGCGCACCGGCTCGGCGCGCGGCGTCTACGAGCTCGGTGGCAAGGAGCCGATCGATTACCGGCGGATGCTCGCGAGCTACCGGGCCGCACAGGGCCTCGGCGAGGCGATCTGGCTGCCGGTGCCGATGCCGCTGATGGCGCTCGGCGCGCTGTTGGCCGAGCGGGTGCCGCAGCGCGTCTTCAGCCGCGACACCTTGCGCCTGCTCGAGCACGGCAACCTGCCGGCGCGCAATGCAGCGCCGGCGCTGCTGGGCCGGGCGCCGACCAGCCTGGCCGAAGGCCTGGCGGTGACGCCGCCGCGGCCGCTCCTCGACACGCGGGTCGATCTCGCCTTGCCGGTGGAGCTCGGCCTGCGCCTGGCGCTGGCCTTCCTCTGGATCTACACCGCAGCGATCAGCGCCTGGCTGCCGGAGCGCTCGGGCGTGCTCGAGCTCCTGGCCCGCTGCGGCTTCGTCGGCCCGGCCGGCCAGGCGGCGCTGGCAGCCTCGTGCGCGCTCAACCTGACGCTCGGCGCGCTGACGCTGCTGCGCCCGTCGGTGCTGCTCTACGCGGTGCAGAGCGGTGCGGTCGTCGGCTATACGCTGACGGCGGCGTTCAACGTGCCCGAGCTGACGATCGACCACTGCGGGCCGCTGGTGAAGAACCTGCCGGTGCTCGGCTGTGTCCTCGTGCTCTGGCTGGCCGAAGCGAGCCGCCCGTCGCGTCGTGCCGCCGAGGCCGCACCACGGCATGCCGAGGCAGTCGTCAGGCCGTGGCGGCCGTCACCACGACTTCGACCCGCCACTCGGGACGGGCCAGCCTAGCCTCGACCGTCGCCCGCGGCGGCGCGGCACCGGCCGGCACCCAGGCGTCCCAGGCGGCGTTCATGCCGGCGTAGTCGGCAATGTCGGCGAGAAAGACCTGGGCGCGGAGGATCCGCGTCTTGTCGCTGCCCGCCTCGGCAAGCAGGCGGTCGATCGCCACCAGCACCTGGCGGGTCTGGCCGACGATGTCCTGGGTGGCGTCGTCGGCCACCTGCCCGGCCAGGTAGACGGTGCCGTCGTGGATTGCCGCCTCGCTGTAGCGGGCGGCGGGGTGGAGTCGCTGGATCGTGGCCATGGTCGGAATGTCTGGAAGTGGCTGCGGCTGGCGATTCTCTGCGGACGGGACTCCCGCTTGCCCCGCACGGAGGCGCGATGGTGCCCAGCAACATCCCCGCCCGTCTCGACCGACTGCCGTGGTCGCGCTGGCATTGGCGCGTCGTCTTCGCGCTCGGCACAGCGTGGGTGCTAGACGGCCTCGAGGTCACGATCGTCGGCTCCATCGGCAGCATGCTCGAGCGGCCAGACACCCTGGGGCTCGGCGCCACGCAGATCGGCTGGGCCGGGTCGCTGTACGTCGCCGGCGCCGTCGTCGGCGCACTCGTGTTCGGCCGCCTCGCCGATCGCCTGGGGCGCAAGCGCCTGTTCCTCGTCACGCTGGCGGTCTACATGGGCGCCACCGTGGCCTGCGGGTTCTCGGCCGGGTTCGCCAGCTTCGCCCTCTTCCGCTTTCTCACCGGCATCGGCATCGGCGGCGAGTACGCGGCCATCAACTCGGCCATCGACGAGCTGATCCCGGCGCGCGTGCGCGGGCGGGTGAACCTGGCGATCAACGGCAGCTTCTGGGTCGGTGCCGCCCTGGGCGCGCTGCTGAGCCTGGTGCTGCTCGACGAGCGCGTGCTCGGGCCCGAGCAGGGTTGGCGCGCCGGCTTCCTGCTCGGCGCGCTGCTGGCCGCGGCGATCCTGCTGGTGCGCCGGCACGTGCCCGAGAGCCCGCGCTGGCTGCTGGCGCATGGCCGCGCCGACGAGGCCGCGCGCGTGCTCGGCGAGATCGAGGCGTGCGTGCGCGCCGAGCACCCCCAGGCCTTTGCCAACGACGCTGCGCACGCCGAAGTGACCTTCACGCGCAGCGTCTTGCCCAGCCTGGGCGAAGTGGTGCATGTCCTGCTGCGCCGCTACCTGCGGCGCAGCGTCCTCGTCCTGGCGCTGATGGTGTCGCAGGCCTTCTTCTACAACGCGATCTTCTTCACCTATGCGCTGGTGCTGACCCGTTTCTACGGCGTGGCCGACACGCGGGTCGGGCTGTACCTCCTGCCCTTCGCCATGGGCAACGTGCTGGGGCCGCTGATCCTGGGGCCGCTGTTCGACCGCATCGGGCGGCGGGCGATGATCGGCACGACCTACGCGCTGTCGGGCGTGGGCCTGCTGCTCATCGGCGTGGGCTTCGTCCACGGCGTCCTCGACGCGACCACCCAGACCCTGGCCTGGTCGGCGGTGTTCTTCCTGGCGTCGGCGGCCGCAAGCTCGGCCTACCTCACGGTCAGCGAGGTCTTCCCGCTCGAGATGCGGGCCGTCTCGATCTCGATCTTCTACGCCGTCGGCACGGGGGTGGGCGGCTTCGCGGCGCCGGCGCTGTTCGGCGCGCTGATCGAGACCGGCGACCGCGTCAGCGTGTTCCAGGGTTACCTGGTGGGCGCGGTGCTGGTGCTCGTGGCCGCCGTCATCGCCTGGCGCTACGGCGTCGACGCCGAACGCAAGCCGCTTGAAGAGATCGCCCCGCCGCTGGGAACCGAAGGCCGCGACGCGACTTGAGTGGCTGCGACGCGCCGGCGAAGAAGACGCCGCCACGGAGAAGCCCGGCATACAGTTGGGCTACCCGTCACAACGAGCGCGAGCGCGATGCAGGCTACCGACCCCGGCGACGTACTCGATGCCGCGTTCGTTGTCGTCCCGGCGTACAACGAAGCGCGCGTCATCCGGGACGTGGTCGAAGGGCTCGCCACGGCGTTCCCCAACATCGTTGTCGTCAACGACGGATCCTCGGACGACACCGAGGAGATCCTGCGTGGCACCCCGGCCAAGGTGATCACCCACCCATTGAATCTCGGTCAGGGTGCAGCGCTCCAGACCGGGATCACGTTCGCCCTCAAGCGTGGCGCGGCTTACGTCGTCACCTTCGATGCGGACGGCCAGCACCGTGTGGAGGACGCCGTGAGCGCCGTGCGCCTGCTCGCGGCAGGTGGCTGCGACGTCGTCTGCGGGTCGCGGTTCCTCGACACCGCGAGCAATGTTCCGCCGATGCGCAAGTTCCTCCTGAAGGCCGCGGTCGCGTTTGCCAACGCGACGTCGGGCGCGCACATGACCGACGTCCACAACGGCCTGCGGGCGCTGAACCGCAAGGCGGCGTCATGCCTGAACATCTCGCAGTCGGGGATGGCGCATGCGTCCGAGATCATCAGCCAACTGCGCAAGCACGACATGGCCATTCGCGAGATCCCGGTGCGGATCGTCTACACCGAATACTCGATGACGAAAGGGCAATCGTCGCTGAACGCGATCAACATCCTGTTCGACCTCGTGATCGGAAGGTTCCTCAAATGACGTTCAAGTTCTTCCTCATCGCCGTGCTCATCGGCTTCTTGTTCTATCTCCTGCTGTTGCCTCGTCTCGACACGCTGCGCAAGGGCGTCATCTTCCTGCTCGTTCTGACGATGTTGCTGTTCGTCATCCAACCCGACTGGTCGACGACGGTGGCGCATCAGGTCGGCGTCTCGCGCGGCGTCGACCTTCTGTTCTACCTGTCGCACCTGTTGCTCTTCTTCGTCGCGTTCGCCTACTACCTGAAGTTCAAGAAGATGGAAGCGCGTTTGACGAAGCTCGTGCGGCAGCTCGCGCTCGAGCGCGCGTGGACGGAGCCATGACGCGGGGCGATGGCGCGCGCTAGCCGCTCGGGCCGCCGACACCGACGGAAGGCGGCGAGGCGACGGCGCGCCGGAGCCAGAGCACCCCCCCTGGCACGCCGAGGACGACGAGCAGCAGGCCGAAGGCGACCGACACTGCCAGCGCGTCGCTGGCGGAAACGCCGGCCAGACCGAGGCCGACGATCATCGCGCCTTCGCGCAAGCCCCAGCCGGCGAACGTGACCGGCGCCAACGAGACGAGCATGACCGCCGGCACGATGACGAACGCAGCGCCGGGATCGAGGGCGATCCCCATGCCGCTTGCGCAGACCTGCATCGCGGCGACGTTCAGAATTTGCACCGCCGCCGCAAGGACGACGACGAGCATGCCCCTGCCGCGAGCGCGAAAGAGCACGCGATGGAGGTCGGCAGCCAGCTTCCCGAGCGGCGTCGTGAGGCGGTGTCGCAGCAGCAGCTCGGCGAGTGGCGCGCCGAGCAGGAACAGCGCAGCGGTGGCGGCGACGCCGAGCAGCGCGACGGCGGCAAACGCATTCCTCGCCGGCACCTCGCGGGCGAGGGCATCCGGCAGAGTGAAGAACGTGAGCGACACCATGACGGCGAGCACCAGCAGGCCGACGACGCGATCGCAGACGATCGCGCGCACCAGCGGCCCCGGCTCGACGCCCTCGCGGGCTGCGAGCCACGCCCGTGCGGCGTCGCCGGCAAAGCCGGACGGCAGGATTTGATTGAAGAAATGACCGATCGCCGTCAGCCGCAAGACCTGGCCGGCCCGCATCGGCGCCTCGACGATGCGGTTCACGAGCTGCCAGCGCCACGCGAGCAGCGCCAGCTGCAGCAGCAGCAGGGCTTCCGCGGCGACCGCGGCTGCCGGAGTCATCGTGCGTAGCTGGCGAACGACGGGCGCGATCTGGACCTTGCTCAGCAGGTAGGCGAGGAGTCCGAGCGTGATCGCGAGCTTCAGCGCCGACGCGAGCCAAGTCCGGCGATCAGGCCTCGGCATGGCGCTTGGGGGCATTCCGCAAGGCGGCCGTGGCGAAGGGGCAGCCGCGCTGCGCCCCGCTCAATGGACCTGGATCGCAGGGCGGCCGGAATCGGTCATCCAGGGCTGCGGCGGGATGCCGAACCACGAGAGGAGCATCGGCGCGATGTCGGTGACGGGAATCTGCGGACGCACGAGCTCGAGCTTGCGGCCCCTGGAATACACGAGCAGAAATCCGGGCTCGTCGTGCTGTGCCGTCGACTGATCGTTCGTCTTGTGCTCGTGAACGTGGCGCTCGAACGGCGCCTCGAAGTCGGGACGGGCGATGTGGCGGATCGGCGGCAAGACCTCGCCCGGTTGCCGGCGCGGCATCAGGAGCTCGAGGAAGACCTGGCGCCCGCGCCGCTCCACCTCGAACAGCGGCTTGCCCGGGTGGACGTAGAGGCCGCGGACTGCGTCGGCGGCGCGCTCCGCGTCCGCCTCGTCTTGAAGCGTCAGCGAAACGTCGGGGTTCATCTGCGTCAGCACCTTCGCATCCGGGATACCGAGCGCCGAGAACAGCTCGTCTTCCCGCACGAGCCGCACCACGGGGTTGTGGATCTGGTGCACCGGGTCGTGCGGCTTCTGGCCGAGCGCGGTCCCGACAACGAAGATCGCATCGTCCCCGGCGAGCTCGAGCAACTCGTCGAGCAGGCGGTCGGTCCAGACGAGGCTGCGCTCGATCCAGTCGGCGAAGTGCTGTTCGTACGCCTTGCGCTCGGCAACCGTGCCGAAGAAGCGCTGGTCGGTGCTGCTCAGCTCGTCGCGGAAGCGGTCGGGCTCCGCGGCACGCCAGTAGCGGTGCTGCATGTAGGCGACGTTGTTGAGGTGCAGCGTGGCGAAGCGCGGCCGATGGCGTGAATACAGTTGCTTGAAGGCGTCGGTCAGGACGTACGACTGGATCATGGCGCGCTCGGGAACCTGGGCGTCGCCGCGAAGCAGTTCGCACGGCACCTGCGCCAGCGCGCGCAGAACGGTCCCGGGTCGAACACCGCTTTTCATCGATCCCAAGAGCAGCCGCGTGACCTCGACCGCGTGGCCGGCGAAGCTTTCGCTGTAGTTGCGGGACGTGAAGACCGAGAACTTCTGCACCGGTCGCGCTTCGTCGGGGAAGCATTCCGGATCGTCGGCGAGCGACTCGGGGACGTAGTAGCGCGCGGCACCATGGTTGCGCGGCGGGAATGACAGCAAGCTGCCGAACACGCCGGTTTGAACGCCGGCCTTGTCCAGCACGTCCCAGACGCAGCGGCCCTGAATCGGCGTCGTGTCCTGGCCGAACGCGATGATCCCGTGCTCCCGCGGCTTCATTCCCGTGTAGACCGAAGGCCAGATGATCCAAGGCGTGATCGTTCGCCAAGCGCGGTCTGCGTCGGGATCGAAGTCCGGGATCGACGTCCTCAGGCACACGCCTTCGCCGAGCAGGCGTCGAAAGACCGGAAGCTTGCCTGCCGCGGCCAGCTTGTCGATCCAGTAGAGGTCGGCTTCGTTGAGCTCGAGGAAGAGCACCGATGGAGGCTCTCGGGACGACCCGGCCATTGCGCGTTCACCCGGAAAAGTCATCGAGACTGACTCTATCATCGGCGCCAAACCGTGATGGCGCAGCGACCGTTGCGCGCTGGGAGCTGCGCCCAAATGCAAAATGTCCGCGCGGTCGAGTCGGCCCTCCGCAAGCGAGTGGTCGCCTGTCTGGTGGTCGCGCTGGTCGCCGCGGCGACCTGGTGGCCGCGGATCGGCGGTCCGATCGACCTGCGCTGGGACGCCGGCGCCTACTACATCCTCGGCACGTCGCTCGCGCAAGGCGAGGGCTACCGGATGCTGAGCGAGCCGGGAAAGATCTCGAGCAGCCTGCATCCGCCGCTGGTTCCGGCGCTGGTCGCGGCGCTTCAACTCGGACTGCAGACGTCGGATCCGGTCGTCGTGGGTCAGGCGCTGCGCGTGTCGATGATGCTCGCGTCGGTCGCCTATGCCGTCGCGGTGTTCGTGCTGCTCGCCGGCTACATCCCGCGGGGCTACGCAGCCGTGGCGGCTGTGCTGACCGTCCTGCCGCCCCAATACGTGTACTTCTCGGACGCGCTCTACGCCGAAACCTTGTTCGGCCTCTTCACCGTGCTGTTCTTTGTCCTGCATCGCCACCGGAGGAGCACTGCGTGCTTCTTGCTCTCGGGACTGTGCGCAGTGCTTGCCTACGAGGCTCGCACGGCAGGAATTGCCTTGCTCGCCGTATGGGTCGCCGACAGCTTGTGGCGCAAGGAATTCAAGCGCGCCGGGATCGCGCTCGTGCTTTCGCTCGCACCGGTGCTCGCGTGGATGGGCTGGATCCACGCGGTCGAGTCGTCGCCCGCGTACCGGCAGCCGGCGTACGCCTATCAGACGGCGCCGTACCTGTACTTCAATGTCAGCTACGCCAGGAACCTGTCGCTGCAGGACCCGTGGTTGCCGGAGCTCGGCCCGCTGACACCCCACGGCTTCGTCGATCGGGTGTGGCTGAACGTGCAGGTCTTGCCGAAGACCATCGGCCAGGCGGTGAGCACCTGGGAGGCGCCAAGGCGGGTTTGGACGCCATTGGCGATTCTCGTCTTCCTCGGCTTCGTGCTGCAGGGGCAGCGACGGCAGCTGGCCATATTGTCTTATGTCGTGCTTTCGCTCGCCGCCGCGTGCTCGACGCCATTCCAGAAGCAATTCGTCCGTTACGTGCTACCGCTGCATCCGTTCTTCGCCCTGGCGCTGTTCCAGCTGCTTGCCTGGGTGGCGGACGCGGCGCGGTCGCGCTGGCCGCGACTGCCGCCGATCGTCGCGTCGGGACTCAGTTGGGCGGTCCTCGTCGTCATCGGCGCCCAGGTGCTGCCAGCGCTGCGCAACATGTATCACTCGCAGCACCAAATCGTCGCGTACCAGCATCACGCCGAACGCGTGAAGTACCGGCTCTTCTACTACGCGCCGGACGGTCGGGCGTTCGACGAAGCGTTGGACTGGGTGCATTCCCGCGCGGCGCCGGACGACGTGATCGCAGCCGGCGATCCGCAGTGGGTCTATCTGCGCACCGGCAGAAGAGCCGTCCTGGTGCCGTTCGAGACCGACGGCAAGAAGGCGCAGCGGCTGATCGACACGGTGCCTGTCAAGTACCTGTTCGCGCACTCGGCAGACCCCTACCAGCGCTTCAACGCTCCGCTCATCGCCGAGAACCCGGACGCATGGAACCGCGTGTGGAGCAGTGCGAACGGTACCCTCAACGTCTACGAAAGAGTCGAGCGGCGGCCCTGATCGCGCAGGCGCGGCGAGTGGAGGCTCAGACGTCGATGTTGGCGACGCGCAGGGCGTTGGTCTCGATGAATTCGCGCCGCGGCTCGACCTCGTCGCCCATCAGCATGGTGAAGACGCGATCGGCCTCGAGCGCATCGTCGAGCTGCACCCGGAGCAGCCGGCGCACCGCCGGATCCATGGTCGTCTCCCAGAGCTGCGACGGATTCATCTCGCCCAGGCCCTTGTAGCGCTGGCGCGAGACGGCCGCCTCGGCTTGTTGCACCAGCCAGGCCATCGCCTCGCGGAAGTCGCCGACGCGGGCTTCCTTCTGCCGCTCGCCTTCGCCGCGCTTGACGATCGCCCCCGGGCCGACCAGGCCGCGGAAGGTCCGGCCGGCGGTGCTGAGCGCCTCGTAGTCGGCGCCGTGCACGAAGTCGGCGGTGATGACGCTCGATTTCATATTGCCGTGATGCATCCGGCCGATGCGCAGGATGTGCTTGTCGGTGCGGGCGTCGAACTCGGCCGCGACCTCGGCGTCGATCAGTGCCTCGGCCAGCGCCCGGGCCGAGCGCTCGGCCGCCTCGAGGCTGTCGAGGTCGATCTCCAGGCCGTTGGCGATTGCCCGGAGGGCATCGACGTCCATCCAGTTGGCGAGCCGCTCGACCACGTTCTTCGCCAGCACGTACTGGCGCGCCAGGGTCTCCAGCGTCTCGCCCTGGAGCACGGTCGGGCCGGCGGCGCCGGTCTCGCCGGTCTCGAGCCGCGCGTCCTTCAGCGCGACCCGCATCAGGTAGGCGTCGAGCTCGTGGCCGTCCTTCAGGTACTGCTCGTCCTTGCCGAACTTCACCTTGTAGAGCGGCGGCTGGGCGATGTAGATGTGGCCGCGCTCGACCAGCTCGGGCATCTGCCGGAACAGGAAGGTCAGCAGCAGCGTCCGGATGTGCGCGCCGTCGACGTCGGCGTCGGTCATGATGATGATCCGGTGGTAGCGCAGCTTGGCGACGTTGAAGTCGTCGCCGCCGGTGCCTTTGCCGATGCCGGTGCCGAGGGCGGTGATGAGGGTCAGGATCTCGTTGCTCGTCAACAGCTTCTCGTAGCGCGCCTTCTCGACGTTGAGGATCTTGCCGCGCAGCGGCAGGATCGCCTGGAACTTGCGGTCGCGGCCCTGCTTGGCCGAGCCGCCCGCCGAATCGCCCTCGACGATGTAGATCTCACAAAGCGCCGGGTCCTTCTCCTGGCAGTCGGCGAGCTTGCCGGGCAGGCCCATGCCGTCCAGGACGCCTTTTCGCCGAGTCATTTCACGCGCCTTGCGCGCGGCTTCTCTGGCACGGGCGGCGTCGACGATCTTGCCGCAGATGATCTTGGCGTCGGCCGGGTTCTCGGCCAGGTAGTCGGTCAGCGCCTTGCTCACCACGTCCTCGACCGGACCGCGCACTTCGCTCGAGACCAGCTTGTCCTTGGTCTGGCTGGAGAACTTCGGCTCCGGCACCTTGACCGAAAGCACGCAGGTCAGGCCCTCTCGCATGTCGTCGCCGGTGACCTCGACCTTGGCCTTCTTGGCGAGCTCG
>Ga0207703_10000380_pt1 | contig 47455 bp, 41 predicted proteins | sample KBSSwiS12_FD_184304 | JGI IMG/M metagenome (GOLD analysis project Ga0207703, IMG submission 184304) | Switchgrass rhizosphere microbial communities from Kellogg Biological Station, Michigan, USA - KBS Switchgrass S1-2 (SPAdes) (version 2) | ecosystem: Host-associated > Plants > Roots >... | reverse complement strand
CGGCCTTCTGAGGTGATGCAATCTCACCGGGCTCAACCAGCCGGGACCGCACCACTCCATCGATCGGCGCCTTCAGCTCCATGTCAGCCACCTGCCGGCGCAACAGAGCGAGTTGCGCTTCGTCGGATTTCAACTGCGCTTCAGCCTGAGCAATGTCTTCCTTGCGGGGGCCCGCGACCTGCAAGTCGAGGGCCTTGCGATTCACCGCCAATTTGGCTCGTGCCACATCCAATGCCGCTTTCGCGCTGTCGAGATCCTGCTTGCTCACTGCTCGACCTGACGAGCTCCGCGCCAACTCCACGAGCCGGTCATATTGACGTTGGGCGTTGGCAGTATCCGCCTGCGCGGACAACACGTTGGCGCGACCTTGTGAAACTTCTTCCGGGCGAGTACCCGCATGCAGGCGATTGACCACCTGCTGCTCGGCAGCGACATCGGCCTCGGCCTTGGCCACCTGCGGCTCCATGCGAGTGGGATCGAGCCGTGCCATGACCTGGCCGACTTTGACGTGATCGCCTTCCTGTACCAACACGTCAGTAACACGTTCACTGGCATTGAATGGCAGGTCCGCCTGGCGCAGATCAACATTGCCATATAAGACCAGCGCGTCGGAGCCGTGGTGACGATTGGTCAGCCACCACACGGCAACGGCAATGCCCACGACGGCAACAATGAGCACAATCCTGAGACGGACCTTGGACATTTGAGAATTCCCTTCGCGAGCTCGCGGGCACCTTAGGACTCCGCCCGCCCGAAGTCAAATTCAAATTTGAATTTTACCGTACACACGGCGATGCTATGATGTGGACGTATGACATCGAGAAATATTGTTCCCAGGAAAGCGCAACGCGGCCGCGGCACATCGCGCAAGCGGCCAGCCGGCGATCGACTGCGCGCAAAGGCTGAACCCGGTGAACAGAAGCTCAGCACCCGGGAGCAGCTCCTGGAAACCGCCGGGCAGGTGTTCTCGGAAAAAGGCTACGACGGCGCTACCGGCAAGGAGATCTGCGAGCGCTGCGGAGCCAATGCGGCCGCGGTGGTCTATCACTTCGGTGGGATGGAGAACCTTTACCGGGAGGTGCTGAACGAAGCACGCAAAAGGCTGGCTCCGTCGGAAGCGCTGGCAGCCGGGGTCGCCAACGAGGCGGATCCGAGGAAGAAGCTCGAGATTTTCATAGGAATGCTGGCGAGCAGAATGGCCGGCCCTGCCTCCACCACCTGGGCGGCGCGGCTGATCAGCCGGGAGTTGCTTTCCCCCACGCCGATCTTCGATGAGATCCGCAATAAGGAGATGCGCGACCGGGCGGCCGTACTGCGCGGCATCGTCAGTGAGCTGATGCAGTTACCGGAGGATCACGCGGCGGTCGCGCGATCCTGCATCAACATCATGGCGCCCTTCGCCGTGTTGTTGCTGATCGGCCCGCAGCGCGTCGAGAGAGCCTTTCCCGTGTTGTCGTTTGGCCCGGATGCAATGGAAGAGCTCACCCGGCACATGGTGGAGTTCGCGCTGGGCGGCATCGTCGCCGTCGGCCGCAACACCCGCTGAGCGCGGCCGCAGCATCGCGGCGCGGCCGCAACAGCCCCTCTCCGGCGCCGGGCAAAACCCCGCTACTGGCTGACCGGTTCCTCCGGCGGCGGCTTGTTGTTGGCCCCGCTGGCGAGGAACTCAATCAACTCCTTGCGCTTCTCGGCATCGGGCACCCCGGGGAACCGCATCTTCGTGCCCGGCGCGTACGCCTGCGGGTTGGTCAGGAATTGATCGAGCCGGTCGCGGGTCCACTTGCCACCGAGATTCTGAATCGCCGGCGAATAGCGGAAACCGGCGACATAGGCCACGGGCCGGCCGACGACCTTGCGCAGATCCGGACCGATGCCATTGGACTCTCCATCACCGATCATGTGACAACCGGAACAGGCCTGGAACACGGTTTCACCGCCACCCACGTCATTGTCTGCTTCAACTTCCAGCAGTGCGCCGCGGTCAGTCCACAGCAACAACTGCCCTTCCGAGCCTTCCGCGATATCGCGCAGGCGTCGGCCGAACGGCATACGCTCCATCATCACGATGCGCTGGTCACGAACCCGGGCTCGATACAGCGCTCCATCGCGCAACGAGACAACCAGAACATCACCTTCCCACAACTTGAATTGCGGGCCGTGCATGACCAGGACGCTGGAAACCCCGATGGAAGGCACCCAGCTGTAGAACGGCTCGGCGTAGCCGCCATGCGATCCAGGCACAGGGTCGCCCGGCCAGAAGTGCGCGCCGTACTGAGTGCCATAGGTCACGGACGGCCAGCCATAGTTGGCGCCGCGCTTTACCAGGTTGAGCTCATCGCCGCCTTGCGGGCCATGCTCGGTTTCCCAGATGGCATCCGGGCTCTCGACAAACAAGCCCTGCGGGTTGCGATGACCTTTGGAGAACTGCTGATGCGAGAAGTCAGTCAGGTTGATGACAATGGTCTTGCCGTACGAAGTCGTATCGTCCTGGGGGAACAGCTCCGGTGAATTGGCGCCGTCATGCTCGTGATCCCCGATCGCCACGAGCAGCTCGTTCGGCCCCAACAACCCCATGCGGCCGCCGATCTGGATGCCACCGAAGTGAGCCAGTGGGCCCACCGTGTCGAGGGTGATGCACGGGCTCGACTCAAAAATGGTTTTCCAGGTTGCCTCACCGGTGTCGGCCTGCAACAGCCGCGCGGTGTCCGCCTCGAGCATGGAGACGCGGACAACAAAACACTTCTGGTCGCCTTTCCAATAGTGATGTGTAGCAAACACACGCGACTTCTCGCCCAGGTCCTGCACGAGCACATCGGCGGTCCGGAAATACGTAACATCTTCCTGCTGACCAAATGTGTGCTGAAAGTCGTGCCAGTTGATCGGCACCGGCTGGTTCAGGTGTTGGGAGGTCAGCTCGTGGCTGCCGGGCTTGCGGGTCACCAGGAACAGCTCGCCAACTCCGTTGACGGCCACAAACCCGCTGCGAAAAGCCGTTACGGCACCGCCGGTGGCAGGAGACGGCGTGATGAGCTTGCGGTATTCGGTAACCTTCAGGCCGTACAAGGCCGTATCGAGTCGCCACGGACGAACATCAGATATGACCACGGGCTCGGTGTGCTTCAAAAACGGAAGCACGAGTCCTGCTGCCGCGAATAGGGCAAGTACGGCCAGACGCAGCGACGTGTGCCGCTGAAGCACGACCGTAACCGTTGCCAGCACCCCGCCCCAGATGAGCTCGGCGTAGAGCACCTTGTTGGGGACGGCGGTGGCGGCGCCCGCGTGAATATGTAAGCCCCACAGAACCGCCGGCGCGAAGCCTATGACGAGAGAGCTGATGAGCGTCTCGAGTCCGACAGTACGACTGCGCTCGCGCCACATCAGCAGGCCGGCGCACAGCAGATACCCCGCGCCCAAAAGCCACGCGAATTTCCGCAGGTCCCCGGACAACGTCTTCAGGGATGCGGGGAGGAATATGACAATTCCGAGCGCCAGTCCGAGTGCACACAGAATCTGCAGGAGGGTCAGTAGGCCGGTCTTGGATGGAGTCCTGTCCATCGTGGCCGGTTTCTGGGTGACCGCGTCTATTGTTCAATCTCCCGGAAAATCCGGGTCGAAAGCTCCCGGAAAGTCCGCGAAGACTACCAGAACGAGAGGTAAAACACCCCAACAGCCAGCAGCACCACCAGGCTCAGAACAACATCCAGCCCGCTCCAGCTCGCCCGGGTCGCGGCCTTCTCCTGCGCAGTCGCTCCATACCATGTGAAACGCATGGCGGAGACTTCCGAGGGTCGAGTCACGAAGCTCAGCACAATCATCAGCGTAGCAGTCAATAGAAAGAGTATCTGGGTGTAGTACAACCAGTGAATGCTCCAGAAATCGAATATCCAGCCGTGGCGCGCCTGGATGGGCGCGATCGCGGTGGCATAGCTTTCCGCGCTCAGGGCGCCATGAAAGCGCTGTTGTTTCAGTGAGGTCACGAGCGCGCCGTCGGTGCGCATGACGAGATCGGCCGCGAGCCGGGCAAACCCACCCGCCACTCCAACAATGAATGCCCACAGGGCAGCTGTCGGAGTCGCCCTCTTCCAGAACACACCGAGCAGAAACAACACGGCAATGGCGGGCGACAGGTAGCCCTGCACGCTTTGCAGGTAAACATACAGATCGGAGTGCAGGCTCTTGATGACCAACACCCAGCAGACACCCATGACCACAATGGCCGCCGTCGCGATCCGGCCGACCAGAACTTCCGTGGCTCCACTGGCACCGGGGTTGCGCTCACGAAAGAAGTCCATGGTCACGAGCGTGGCGGCCGCGTTGAACTTGGAAGCGAGCGACGCCATCAGCGCTACGATCATCGAGCAGGCAACCATTCCGCGCAGGCCGTGCGGCAGGATCTGCGCGACGAGTGAGGTGTAGGCCGCGTCCCCGCTCGTCGAAAATCCCGACCCCGGCATCCGCGTGAGCGCAAACGCAATCATCCCGGGCACCAGGAAAATAAACACCGGCGTCAGCTTCAGAAACGCCGCAAGGATGCTGCCCCGGCGTGACTCCTGTTGGTTGCGGCCGGCAAGCACGCGCTGCACGATGTATTGGTCCGTGCACCAGTACCAGAAACCAATGATGGCTGAGCCAGGCAGTACCGCCGCCCACGACCAGTCAGGATCACTGAACGGCCGGATCAGGTGAATGTTGTCACCGGCAGCCGCCACGGTAGCCCGCCAGCCGGCAATGAGATCACCGTGACCCAACACGCTCAGCCCGCAGAACAGAATCGACAGCGAGCCGAGAATGAGCACCGGCGCCTGCAGGACCGCCGTATACATGATCACGCGCAAGCCACCCAGCACCGTGTATAGGCCCGTCGTCGCGGCAAGGCCCAGCGCGATCACCCAGAACACATCGATCTGCGCCCCGAAGATGTTGACAGTCTCGATACCAAGAAGCGTCCGCACCACGACGTCGCCGGCGTAAATAGTCACGGCAATCTTGGTGAGCACGAGGCTCGCGATGGTCCGAATGCTGAGCACGTTCCGGGAACCACGGCTGAAACGCAGCTCCAGGAACTCCGGCATGGTGAAGACCTTCATGCGGTCATACAACGGCACAAACACCCAGCCCAGCACGAGAATCAGCCAGGACTGAATCTCCCAGTGGGCCATGGCCATGCCGGTGGCAAAGCCCGCGCCCGCGAGCCCCACCAGGTGTTCGGAGCCGATGTTGGAAGAGAAGATGGAGGTGCCGATCTGCACCCAGTTGCTGTCGCGTCCCGACAGGAAATAATCCTGCCCCGAACGGGCCCGCACCCGCATCGAGTACAGCACGATCGCCAGCATCACCCCTACAAACAGGCCCACCACGAGCCAGTCTGCGGCATTGAATACTCCGCCCGTCACTGTCTCCCCCCTGAAGGTTGTTTCAGAGTATGCGGACACCCGATCGTGGCGACGCCACGGTTTTCAGCGGGTTGCGCAGGGGCAACTGGAACGGTTGCGCCTGTATCTCGAATACATCGCCGTCGCGCGCCTGGATCCCGTCAGCGAACGACAGGGTCGCGGTTCCGAAGAAATGCACGTGCAGATCGCCGGGGCGCCGGAACAAGTCATATTTGAAATGATGGTGCTCGAGATTGCGCACGTAGTGGGACATGTTGGCCTCCCCTGTCAGGAAAGGTTTTTCCCACACCGTCTGCCCGGCCCGGGTAATGCGGGCCGTGCCGCGGATATCAGCCGGCAGCTCGCCTACCAGCAGCTCGGGACCAATGGCCGCACAACGCAGCTTTGAGTGGGCCAGGTACAGGTAGTTGGTCCGTTCGGTGACGTGATCGGAGAACTCGTTGGCCAGCGTGAAGCCGAGCCGGAACGGCGTGCCGTCCGCCGCAATGACATAGATGCCGGCGAGCTCCGGCTCCTCGCCCGCGTCAGCGGCAAAATCCGGCGACAACAGCGGGCTCTCGGGACCCACGATACTGCGGCCGTCGCCTTTATAAAACCACTCGGGCTGTACACCCGGCTTGCCGTCCGCGGGCTTGCCACCCTCGAGCCCCATGCGGAACATTTTCATGGAGTCAGAGGCATCCGCGGCATGCGCCTTCGCATGCATGCGATCCCGGGCGTCGGCGGACCCGAGGTGCGTCAATCCGGTTCCCGTCAGAAAGACGCGACCGGAGTCCGTATGGTCGACTGGCGCCAGGACCCGCTTTTGATCGAGGGCATCGGCCAGGTCAATCTCTTCTTCAAAACCTTTTGTATCCAACAGCTTGGATAGAGTCGTCCCGGCTGCAATGGCCTCGTTGGCGAGGCCGTAGACGGACGTCGCACCCTTGACCCGCCGCGCTTTGACGCCCGCGGTGGAGGCAGCAACGAAGCGGTCACCATCGCTGGTGAGGACCTGGAGCAATCGAAGTGACATGCGCGGGATCCTAAGATAACTCAGACAATAGTTAAACCCCGGCACATGGCCGGCCCCGTTACCCCGCCCGTCGCTTGTCCCCTTTGCGGGTGGTAATGGGCGTGTCCAGCCGGGCCAGCTCAATGAGCTCGCTCATGGCCTTCTGCGCCTTCACTGCGTCCTTCGCGGCAATGGCCGTGAAAACCTTCAGGTGATCAGGCATGGGATCACGGCGCAGCGGCCGCTTGCGCTGCTTGTAGATCGTCGTCGTGCGGATGGCCGCGCTCACCCCGCTGGTCAACGAGATGATGAATGGATTGTTGGTCGCATTCAGCAGCGTAGTGTGAAAGTCCAGGTCGGCCTGGCGGCCTTCGGGAGTCGCCAGTGTGTGGGCCGCCATTCCGTCCAGGGCCACGCGCATGGCTTCCAGGTGGGCGGCCGTGCGGCGCGTGGCAGCGAACCCCGCTGCCGCGGATTCCACCGCATTGCGTAGCTCAAACAAGCTGTTGAGCAGAATCAGATCCGGCTCGGACTCAAAGGTCCACTCGAGCACGTCCGGGTCCAGAAGCGCCCATTTGGACTGGGGGTTGATCCGCGTGCCCACCTTCGGGCGTGCGTCCACCAGCCCCTTGGCAGCCAGAATGCGCACGGCCTCCCGATACGCCGTCCGTGACACAGCGAACTGTTCGCTGGCCGCGATTTCACTGTCGAGGAGATCACCGGGAGCGTACTCTCCGGAGACGATGGCGATGCCCAGCTTGCGGGCGATCGTACCGTGCAGTCGCAGGGCTCTGGCGGGTGTGTCGGTGGGCGGCTGTCCGGGCATGCGCTCTTTTCGAATGTGTTTGTTCATGGCGGCCGGCGAGGCCGAAAACTTCCGTTCACATACTATACGCGACCGCCAGCGGGGGCAAAAAACTCAGACAAATAGACCCCACGCATCTTGCCCGCGCGGCAGCGACTGGCTTATTGTCTGAGTTATTGACCTGTTTTCACCGGCCTGCCGAGGGGGACCCAGATAGTGCGACTTTTTTTGCTTGCCTTGCTCGCGACGACGAGCCTCAGTGCTGCCGAAACACCCACCACCGGCGTGATTCACGCCGACCAGCCCGGCGCCAAAATTGATCGGCACATTTACGGTCAGTTCGCGGAACACCTGGGACACGGTATCGAGGAAGGCGTGTGGGTCGGTGAAGGCTCGCCCATCCCCAATACTCGCGGCTTCCGCAACGACGTCGTCGCCGCATTGCGCGAGTTACATGTTCCGGTCGTGCGTTGGCCCGGTGGGTGTTTCGCCGACGAATACCATTGGCGCGACGGTATCGGACCTCGCGCTTCGCGACCGACGACACTCAACACCAACTGGGGCGGAGTTCCCGAGACCAATGCGTTCGGAACTCATGAATTCCTCGATTTCGTGCAACTGATCGGCGCGGATGCCTATATCAACGGGAATGTCGGTACGGGCTCGCCGCGCGAGATGGCGGAGTGGTTGCAGTACATGACCTCCGACAAGCCTACGGCGCTCACCGCCGAGCGGGCTCGCAACGGGCATCCCGATCCCTGGAAAATTGCCTACTTCGCCGTGGGCAATGAGACCTGGGGCTGCGGTGGCAACATGTCTCCAGAGTACTATCTCAACCTGTTCCGCCAGACCGCCACATTCCTCAAAGCCCCGACCGGCGCCCGGCCGCAGATCATCGCCAGCGGCGGCCACGACGATGACACTTCCTGGTCCGAGCTTCTGACCGCCAAGGGCGGCCGCGACGTGAGCGCCGTCACGTTCCATTACTACACCCTGCCCGTCAACGACTGGCACCACAAAGGTTCCGCGATCGGGTTCAGTGAAGAACAGTGGAATTCCACGATGGCGCATACCTTGAAAATGGATGACTTCATCACTGCGAACGACGCGGCGATGAGCAAATCAGACCCTCAGAAGAAAGTCGCCTTCGATGTGGACGAATGGGGCACCTGGTACGACACGGAGCCGGGCCGTGAGGCGGGTTTCCTGTATCAGCAGAATACGCTGCGCGATGCGGTCCTTGCGGCGGTCAACTTGAATATCTTCCATCGGCATGCGGACCGCGTCCGCATGGCCAACATCGCGCAAATGGTCAACGTGCTGCAGGCGATGATCCTGACCGACGGGCCGAAGATGATCCTGACGCCGACCTACCACGTCTTCCACATGTTCAAACCGTTTCAGGACGCGACCCTCCTTCCGACCGATCTGCAGGTCCAGGGAGTCAGCGTATCGGCTGCGCGGACGGCGACAGGCGAAATCGCCATTGCCCTGGTCAATATGGACCCACGCAAGGTCACGCCGGTGAGCCTCTCACTCGCCGGCGCGAAGGTGAAAACGGTGAAGGGAGAGATCCTGACGGCCGCCGCGATGGACGCGCACAACACATTCGAGAGCCCGGACGCCGTGAAGCCAACCCGCTTCAACGGCGCCAGGCTCGAGACTGGCAGGCTCTCTGTTTCGCTGCCGGCGAAATCAGTTGTGGTGTTGAGCCTGCAGTAGCCGTTACTTCACGACTCGCAGGGACAGGGTAGTCTTCTGCGAGTACACCTGGCCGGGGCGCAGGATGGTGGATGGAAAGGCGGGATGGTTCGGGGAATCCGGGAAGTGTTGTGTTTCAAAGCACATCCCGGTCCGATACGCAAACACGGTACCGACACCGGACGGTTTGCCGTCCATGAAGTTGCCTGTGTAGAACTGTACGCCGGGCTGCGTGGTGCGGACCTCGAGAGAGCGTCCGCTCTTGGGCTCCGTGACGGTCGCCGCCAGGGTCATCCCCGAGCCCGTCTTGTTGAGTACCCAGTTGTGATCGTAGCCACGCCCCAGACGCAATTGCTCGTCATCCGCGCCAATGCGGGAGCCGATGGTGTGTGCCGTGCGGAAGTCGAATGGTGTTCCGGCGACCGGCCGCAGCTCACCTGAGGGAATGAGCGTTGCATCCACGGGCGTGAAGCGATCAGCGTTGATGGTAACCAGGTGATCCAACACCGGAATCGAAGGATCGCCGGTCAGGTTGAAGTAGGCGTGATTCGCAAGATTGATCGGTGTGGGCGCCGTGCTCGTCGCGTGGTAGTCGATCTCGAGGTTGTCCTGATCGTCGAGCTTGTAGAGCACCTGCGCGGTCACCTCTCCGGGATAGCCACCCTCGCCGTCCGCGCTGACGAGAGTCATGCGGACTCCACCTCCCTGGGCAGCCGGAATGGCTTCCGCCTTCCAGATGCGCTTGTCAAAGCCGCGCTTGCCGCCGTGCAGGGTGTTAGGTCCGTCGTTGGCTTCGAGCTGATAGGTCTTGCCATCGAGCGTGAAGCGCGCCTTCGCGATGCGATTGGCGTAGCGGCCAACGGTGGCGCCGTAGTACGGCACGCCCGGCGCCACGTACTTCTCCAGGCTGTCAAAGCCCAGCACGATGTTTGCCAGCTTTCCGGATCGATCCGGCGCCGTCAGCGACACCAGTGTGGCGCCGTACGTGATGAAGCGGGCCTCGACTCCATGAGCATTGGTCAGTTTGTAGATTTCCACGGTCCCCTCGTTGGTACGGCCCCACGGGGAGCTGCTTACCTGCACCCCCGCCGATGCGCCATACGGCACGGCCACGGCCAATGCCGCGCCCAGTAAAACCCTAGAGTACTGCAAATGAATGAGCCACCGCATTCAGCACCTCGCACGTTGTACCTCGCACGATGGTACGGCAACTGCCATGAACAGTCTCGCCGATCTCGAGCTAGCTGCCGTTCAAAAGGCCTGCCGACACATTGATTGCGAAACCCAGGATCACGAGGTTGAACACGAAAGAGATCAGGCTGTGGATGGTGACTATCCGGCGCATGTCAGTCTGGTGGGTTGACACATCCGCCGTCTGACAGGCCACTCCGATGGTGAATGAGAAGTATACGAAGTCCCAGAACAAGGGTTCGGCCGTATCTGGAAACGAGAGCGGCGGCTGCTCTCCAGCCAACACGCTGTAGAATATGTCGGCATACCGGAGCGTGAACATGGTGTGCACCAGCGCCCATGAGCTCACGATCGTCAGACAGGCGAGCACGGAATGGACGGCTCGGTCGCCGGAGGGCACGTGTTTCGCGGCGGACAGCAGCGCGATGATGCCGAGCACACTCAGCAGCGCACCGATCACCGTGAACAGAAAAATCACCGGCGCCGTCGGATCCTCTTCCACGTATTTGGCCCGAAGCGCCTTCGCATCCAGCTTCCTCATCCAGAACCAGGTGAGCGGCATCAGCACGAGGATGGCGCCGTTCCAACCGACGAGTACTCTGGCGATCCATCCCCAGTGCGAAGGTGATGCAAATACCAGGACGAAACCGAGCGCGGTGGCAATCCACAGCTTGAGGTGGTTCCAGACCAGCATCTCCCAGGTGGACCGCTGACCTGATCGGTCAGGAGCACTGGCCGGCCGGGTCACCCGGCGGTTTCTACGACCTCTCATGCCCCCTATTGTGGGCTGTCAGCCGTCCAGCGTCACCTGCAGGCGCCCCAGTGAAGCTTGCGCAAAGCGCTCCACGAGCGCCGGAGTGAAGCGATTCAACTCATCGAGGGAGTGCCGGTTGTCCGCCGTGGCGGCCAGGTGCCAGCCATCGGGCGTGCGTTTGAGGGTCAACGCCGTGCCTGGGAAGACCGCATCAGAAAGCTCTATGCGGATTTCATCCGCGGCTCTGTCCGACCCCGCCGATGCGAGGATGCGTCGGATGTGCCATTCCATCAGTTGTGCGACCGCGGGATCCGGAGCACCCGTCGGCGTTGATACAGACGGCTGTGACACGTGCCCTGCTCCGATTGGTGCCTGCTGCTGCATGCCGCCGCTAGCGGCATCCGCCCATTCCCGTGCCTTGCGGGGAGTTTCCAGCAAGCTTCTGAACAAGGCGCCCTGCTCGCGCAGATCAGACGCCGTGGGCGCAGAAATGTCCGCCGGCGCCAGGGCCGGCGTCGGGGTCGTCCCCTGAGCCGGGGGCAACGACGAGCCCACATCACTCACGTCACTCACGCTTCCTGCTCCAATTGGCCTGCAGTGACACGAGGGCGTCCTGCCGTGCGAGCGTACGACGATACGTTGCGCGGGCATCAACGGCTTCAGCCTCGGCTGAAACGAGGACCTCCTCGGCCGTACCCAACGCCTGCGCCGTATCCGCAATCAATGTCCGTTGTATCTCACAGCGCGACGACGCACCTGCCAACTGAAACGCCAATCCGCCGGCAAGGGTGGACTCGGCCAGGCGCTGCTGCACCAGTTGATACGCAACGACAGCCTGTTGCGCCCGCTCACGAGCGGCGTCCCGGTCCGACTCACGTTGCCGCACCGTCTCGTTCTTTTCGAGCACGACTCCCATTGCACGATCTACGCGATGCTTTTGCACCGCCAGCAGGGATTTGAAACGCGCGGCGCTCACTTCAACATTCCAACCAGGGCCGCCACACCTTCATCAAACCCACTTCGCTGCGTACTAGGCTGCTGCAGCAACTTGCGGATGAGGGGAATAGTGCGAATGGCTTCATCCGCATCCGCATCCGAGCCGCGCTTGTATTCGCCAATCTGCAGGAGCAACTCGATGTCCTGGTACTTCGCCAGATGTTTGCGCAGGAGACCCGCGGCACGCTGGTGCGCTGCCTGCGCTACTCGAGGCATGACACGACTGGCGCTCGCGAGCACATCAATGGCTGGGAAATGATTGGCGGCCGCAAGTTTCCTGGAAAGATACACATGACCGTCGAGGATGGATCTTACTTCCTCTGCGATCGGGTCGGACTCCTCGTCCTCGAGCAGTACAGTGTAAAAAGCGGTGATGGAACCCTTGTCACTGTTGCCTGTCCGCTCAAACAGCCGTGGCAACGCAGAAAACACCGATGGTGGGTAGCCACGTCGCGCCGGGGGCTCGCCAACCGCCAATCCGACATCGCGCAGCGCTCTGGCGAAACGGGTGACGGAATCCAACAGCAGCAATACCCGCTTACCCTGGTCTCTGAAATACTCCGCGATGGCTGTGCCGACGTAGGCAGCCCTGCTTCGCTCCAACGCCGGACGGTCGGATGTGGCAACGACGACGATGGTCTTACGAAGACCTTCCACCCCCAGATTGTCATCGATGAACTCACGCACTTCGCGACCGCGCTCGCCGAGGAGTACGATGACATTCACGTCAGCCGAAGACCGGGCCAACATTCCCAGAAGCGTACTCTTGCCACCGCCGGCAGCAGCGAAGATTCCCACGCGCTGCCCCTCTCCAACGGTCAGTACCGTATCGAGAGCCCGGACGCCGGTGTGGAAAGGATGTTTGATGTGAGCTCGCGTCATGGCGTTGGGAGCATCGCGATAAACCGGGACTGCGCACAGACCGATGGGAGCGGGTTGCCCGTCAATGACATTTCCCAATGCATCCACGGTCCGGCCGAGCAAGCCATCGCCGACCAATACCGTGGCCCTGAAACCCTTGGACACGACCTCCGTGTTGGATGACAGGCCGTCCAGCGTCCCCAGAGGCGTGAGAAGCGCGGTTCCCCGCTCGATGCCCACCACTTCCGCAATCAGAAGTTGCGAGCTGCCAGGGTCCCGGAGCTCACAAACCTCGCCGATACGGGCATTGACGCCCGTTGCCCGGATCAATGTGCCCCGCGCCTCGGCCACTCGCCCAACCCGTTTGAGCGTTTCGACATTGCGCAGCGCCGCGACGAGACGATCAGGGGTACCGCTCATTACAGGGGCTCCAGGGCTATGGCGGTCAGGCCCGTGCGGATGGTTTCGAGCTGCACCGGCAAACCGACCTCAATGCGTCCAAACTCGGTCTCGATGACACACACCAGGGGATCCAACGTGGCATCGATCACCATGTCGATGGTTTCCACTTCGGGGTGTGCCAGTTGCCACCGATCGAGCATGGCGCGTGTGGCTTTCTCGGCGGCCGTGCTGACCCGGACTGAAACGTGCCGCTCCTCCTGGATCGCAGCCAGCCCTTCCGCGGCCAGTGCCGCCACGAGCTCGCCCTGATCGAGACGGGGAGCGATACGGGCGACAATGGACACCGCCAGCTCCACGATGCGCAGCTCCGAAGCTTCGATCAGCTCCCGGGCCTGCTTCTGGGCTTCGACAATGTGTTTGACCGCTTCCGATTGTGCGTTGGCGAGTCCCGCGGCACGCCCATCAAAGTACGCACGGCGCTGTAAAAGCTCCGACTGCTTTTTGGCCGAGGCCAGAATGCGTTCGGCCTCGCTCAGCAGATTGTTGAGTTGAGTGACCTCTCCCCAGGCACGGCGCGGAATGCGTTGTCCCGCGATGGCTTTGAGGATCGGGCCCGAATCCGTGATGGCGATGACAGTCAATGCAACACTCCCACCCGCAGGCAACTTTCGGCGGCCGCCGCGCTCAGGCTCGGCGACCAGCCGTTGAACCACCATGAGCGGTCATAGGTCAGGCGGACACTTTCACCCCACGCGGGATGCAGCGAATCAGCGAGGCCGGCGAATTCGGCGGCGCCGCAGCGAATCAATTTATCAACCAGTTCCCCCGGCTCGTTGACCACCGCCGGAGGCTGCGCGGGAGCAACGGGAGACGCCAGAATCCGCGCATAACGCTCTGCTCCCAACGCACCGCGGATCTTCACTACTTCGGGACGGTTGACGAGCGTTCGCAGAGTGGGTGCCATGGCGAGCGAGCCCAGTTCGAGTGCGCATTCCATGGGCTCGGCAACGAGGGGCGCGATCCAGGAGGCTGCCTTCAACTTCTCGAGAGCTTCCGAGTCGAGGTCCGCGGGCAGGCCGAACAACACGGGGCTCACCGCGCTGAGGCGCTTGGCGAGCCACCGGCGGCCCAGCGGAAGCTTGCGGGCCTGGGTGAGCAGCTCGATGGGAACGTCAGGCACCCAACTGGAATGCACTCGCTTCAACGTCTCCACCTGGACGTTGAACCAGATCTGGGCATCTTCTGGCAGGAACACGAGTCACCTCGCAGCCACCGGCGGCTCACTGAGCACCGCGGCGGTGGCAACTCCCGCCGCGGCGTGCCGGGTAAAGAATTTCACTGTGACACGATTGATGTCCTTCAATCCCTCGATGCCATCCGTGACGATTGCCTTGATGTCGGTTTCACGCAGCTCGAGATTCGCGCCCGGGCGCTCGATGATGACCACGGACGCCGAGGCCGACTGCGGCTTGTCATCCAGGAGGCTCCGTTCGGGCAGGGCGATGTGGACCCGGGCGTCCACGATTCCGTCCAACTGCATCAGCGTCTGCTGCACTTCCTGGGACAGTGCGAAGATGTATCGAGCACGCTCCTCCAGGGGTGAGGAGACAAAGCTCTCCTTCGGAAAGACATCGCCCAGCGTGCGCAAGGCCTGCCGCGGCAGGCCGGCGGCGCCCAGCACCGCCATCGCCTTCGGAATGTCATCGTGTGCCACGTCGATCGACCAGCCCTTGCTCTTGGTCATCGGCGTCTTGCTGGCATCGATGTGCGCCATCAGCAGCGCGGCCTGGACTTCGTTGGCCTGGGTCTCCGTCAGCTCACTGTACAGGGGACTGCGGGCACATCCAGTCAGGATGGCCGCAGCTGACACCAGTAACAGCAGGTAGCGTTGCATGGGTTGCTCAGCTCTGCTCGCGGAACAACTGTTGAACTCCCTCGGATGTGCGATTGGCGACATTCGAGGTCATCTCGCAGTGGAACAGGAACTCCTGCGCCTTGAGAGTCATCATCAACATGTCGGAAGGCCGCATCTGACCGTGAGTCATCTGCAAGGCCTTCGCGCCGAGAGACTCGGCGTGGCCGTTGAGATTCTCAAACGCGGTCATGACATTACGAAAGCCCTGAGCCTCGCTTCCAGAGACCTGCATCGTGTGTGCGGCCGGCGCGGGGTTGCCGGCTGCTGCGAATGCCGCGTTGAAATGAGCGACGTCATACACGCTCGCAGGCGCGTGACTCACATTTGTGAGTGCCGTTGACGTCGGCTGCTGCACTTCGAATGCCAGTGTGGCGACTGCATCCATGATGGCGGCCTTACTGCTTGCGACCCAGAGTCTGCAATGCCTCACCGACGCTCGTGGTCGCGGTGGAGGCATTGGTCGCCAGGAAAGAGAATCGCATCGACTCGGCGGTGAGCTGTGTCACCTGCGAGGGCTGGTCCTGGCCGGCGTTGCTCACCTGATCGGACAATTGCGTGATGACCTGCGCCTGTTGGTTCAGTGCCTGGCCCCAGGCCTTCGCCATGGCCTCGTACCAGGACTTGGTATCCTGGGCTGAAGGTGCCGCCGCCGCGCTCAGGCTCGGGGAACCGGGGCTGCGGAAAGTCGCATTCGTTCCCGAAGCGCCAGTGGTGGAGGCACCGGTGGTGCCGGTGGGCTGCTGGGTCGGGTACATAACCGAGTAAATGGTTGTCATGATCACTCCTGCATCAACGTAAATTGCCCGTCGGCCTGAATTCACCTCGAGCGGCATGCGCGGGGTCGGCCAGCTTCCAGTGCTCGGTATGGCCGTCGCGCTCGACCAGTACTTCGCCCTCTTTCACTCCGGCGAGCTTCCCACCCTGCGGGAGGGAAGCGCCGACGTAGTAACGCGATCCGTCGGCTGTCACAACATAGGGGTCGGCACTGGCGACCACCGAAACGATGCGCGTCCCGTCAACAGGCAGACCGGCCGCCTTCCCCCCATGATCGAGATTGACCGCCACGACACGCTTCAATCCAACAATCTCGCGGACGGCTCGCGACTTGACGATGGTTGACAGCGATTGCGGATCGCCGAGATGTCCACTCACAGTCACCTGGCCATCGCCGTTGTATTGAGCCTCACAGTTGATTCCTGACAGACGCAACACTTCCGCTACATCGTGGGCGATCGCAGGGCCTGATCGGTTCGTGGTCTGGACGATGGGCACATCGTGCTCAACTGTGGCTGAAACAGAATGCGCGCTGATCTGGAATGAGATGGCGAGAAAGGCAGCCACCGTCACAATGAGGCCACCGAGTGCGATCGACAGGCTCCAGTGACGCGGCACGACCGCCACGGGAACCGGCTCCTTCTGCGGAACCGGCACGCCGTTTTCGAGCTGAAACTCGGCACTTCCCACCTTCACCGCGCTTCCGGGGACGACGAGCAGCGTCACACCCGGATCGTGCTTGCGGCCAGCGACTTCGACACCACCCTCGATGGTTCGCAGGAAGAACTGTTCCCCCTGCTTCTGCAGGACGCAGTGATGGTTGGACACCCCGGCGTCCGCCAGGATCACATCGCAGTCGTCGCTCGAGCCGATCACCAGCAGGCTGGCCTCATCGAGACGGATCACGGCTCCCGCGTGGACTCCGGTCTTGATCTTCAGTGCCAGCATGTCAGATTCCATGTAGCCCCCTCATTTCTTCAACGGCCCACCCAGACTCGCCGCGGTCGCCACAATGATCTGCGGCGAGATCAGGAACAGCCGCTCGGTCGTATCCCGCTTGGTGACATCGCTTCGGAACAGGCGTCCCAACAGGGGGATGCTGCCCAGGAGCGGAATCCTGTTGGTCGTGCGCGTGTTCTCGCGCCGATTCAAGCCGCCCAGCAACAATCCCTGGCCGACATCGATGATGGCCTGGGTATTGACCGCATTTCGCACCACGGACGGCACGGCCTGGCTGAGTGTCTGGCCATTGGTCCCGGTCGTCGGCTGGTTGGATACCTGGATGTTGCCATCCTCAATGGTCACCAACAGGCGGATCCGCTGCCGGCCGTTGTCCACAATGATGTGCGGGGTAACACGCAGCACCGTGCCGGCCATGACACCGAACAGATCTTCGTCAAACGCGCCCGAAACGGGCACATAGACCGACTGAGTGCTCTCGATGACGGCCTCGGCATCGTTCAAAGTCACCACCTGGGGCCGCTGTACGATGTTGGTGACTCCCTCCTGTTCCAGGGCATTCAGGCGCGCGGTGAAAGTGGACGCATCAGTAATGATGCTGTTCACCTGCAGGCCGGCGAGGTTGAGCATGCCGTCGAGCGGATGGACTCCGCCGCCGAAGGCCGCTCCGGTATTGCCATGCTGATAAGTCCAGTCGATGCCGAGCTGGCGGACTCGGGATTTGTCGATATCAATGACCGTGGCATCCAGCTGGATGATCTGGCTCTCGACATCCAGATGGCGCACGAGATCCTCGTACATGGCGAGGCGCTCGGGGGTATCGCGAATGATGAGCGCGTTACGGTAGGGATCGGCCACGATCCGCGGCGTATCACCATCCAGCACGGCCCGAAAAGCCGGGCGCGGCGGCTCAGTTGTGTCCGCAGTGGCCGCATACCCCGTAGCCACATTCAACTTGCCTCCCAGAGCCGCAAGTCCCTTTCCCCGCAGCCCTGTGGCAGCCGGAGATACCACCGTGGTACTCGCAGTGCTTTCCTCACCAGACAGCTGATTGAGGATGGTCGCCACACCGGGCACCACCGTCCGGCTGTTCCCAACCGTAAAAGTCGTGTCAGCGGCCCACGCATACTTCAAAGAAATAAACCGCAGGGTCATGCGGGGTGTGGCTGCGGCATTGGCGGTGTGCGCCTTGCGCACGAGGGCACTACTCAATTGAGTCAACTGATCGAGGAAGCGCGGCGTACCCCTCGCGTTGATCACCCCGGTTGCCGCCTTGATCTGCAGCGTGTCGTTGGAATCCGGCAGACCGAAGCCGATGGTCGCCTCGCGGAACGCATCCACCCGCGCGGGATCAATCTCGAAATACCGGCTCGACAGCTCGCGGGTCTTGTAGATGAAAGCAACACTGCCATCGTAGTAACCGACGAGGCCGTTGGAGTCCGCAATACCCTTGAACACCGAGGCAGCCATCCCGGAGCGGGGCCCGTTGAGCGTGCCGGCCTCCTCCTGCACCGCCGGACTGAGGGTCACGGCGATTCCGAGGTCATCAAAGAAGCGCTGCAGAAAGCCCTTCAATGTCTCGCCCTGCAGGTCGTAGGAGACCTTCTCCACGGAGAAGGGAATGGGAGCCGCCCAGGCCGGCGCCGCCAGCAACGCGAGTGCCGCGACCCAGACAGCCCTAACCACGAACCTGCCCCACCGGGATGACCGGCACATCGCCGCTCAATTCCTGAAATGACAACACTGGCAAGTCGAAATACTCCGCCTCGGTGATTTTCCGCAGATGCCGGCGCACATCCATGGAACACAACATAACCACCCGCTCGAACGTGGCGCCGATTTCGGCGCGGATGGCTCCAATCTCCGCACTCACCCGCCGCAACAGTTGCGGATCGACGGGCACCTGGCCGGGTTGGCCCGCCGCGCGCACCGCCTGGCGCAGCGTGTCTTCCAGCTCCGGATGCGCAATCAAGGCACTGATCGACCGGTCCGCGCCGACATAACGCTGCGTGATGTGGCGGCGTAATGCCACCCGGACGAATTCAGTCGCCAGCACGACGTCGCGCTCGCGAGCGCATACATCGGTGATGGCCTCGAAAATATCCCGAAGCTGCCGGATGGGTATGCCCTCCTCCAACAGCCTGCGCAGGACCTCCGACACGCGCTGAGGGGCCGCAGCCCGCAACATTTCCTTCACGAGGTCGGGGTAATCCCGCGACCAGCGGGTCAACAGGTTGGAGGTTTCCTGGATTCCAGCAAACTGGGCGAGCTGACGGCGCAGGGAATATTTCAACGCGGCATCGAGGCCGGCGGACGCGAGCCCCTCGCCGATGGCAACACCAAAGCTCGTCAGCCGGAACGAGTTGCCGGTGAGGCGCTGGTTGACCCGAACCACGGGGTTGGCGATGGGCGCCCCGAATTCCTCGCGCACGGCGTCCACGGCCGCGGTTGCCACGGCCTGCAGATTCTCGGTTGCGAGCCCCGGTGCAACTTCCAGGACCAGCTCGGGCAAGGGCTCGAGACCGTTGGAGGTCACAACAGGCGCAGCGCTCGCGGGTAGCGGAACACCCACCCGCTCGAGCAATCCGCGCACCGCTGCCGATTCATTCCGCCGCGCCCACAGAGCCGATCCCACGAGCACGACGCCAAACACCAGAAACACGGGCCACGGAAAACCCGGCACCAGCGCCAGCAGGAATGCCAGCGTGCCACCAGTGAGTATTACACGCGGATGGCGGCGAATTTCCCGGGCAATCGAGGCGCCCAGATGCTCATCGTGATCCTCACCCGCCGTCCGGGTCACGATCAGGCCTGCCGCGATCGCCGACAACAGGGCCGGGATCTGTCCAACCAACCCGTCACCGATGGTGAGGATGCTGTAGGTCTGCACCGCATCCCCGAGCGGCAGGCCCCGCTGTAACACTCCGACAGTGAGTCCGCCCAGTATGTTGATGATGATGATCACGATCCCGGCGATCGAATCACCCTTGACGAATTTCATGGCGCCGTCCAGGGCGCCATGCAGCTGACTCTCAACCTCGATGTGGCGGCGGCGGCGGCGGGCCTCGTCCTTGTCAATCAGTCCCGAGCGCAGGTCAGAGTCAATGGACAACTGTTTGCCGGGCATGGCGTCGAGCGTGAAACGCGCGGCCACCTCGGCAACGCGCTCGGCGCCCTTGGCAATCACGATGAACTGCACCACCGTGATGATCAGGAAGACGACGATACCCACCACGAGGTTTCCGCCCGCGACGAGTTGGCCGAAGGTCTGGATGATGTGGCCGGCATCGGCGTCGATGAGAATCAGGCGGGTGATGGCAATCGACAGCGACAGCCGGAACAAGGTGGTCAACAACAGAACACTGGGAAAGCTGGCGAACGCGGTGGGCCCCGGGATGTGTATGGCCAACAGCAGCAACCCGACACCCGACAGCACGTTCGCGGCCACCAGTGTGTCAACTACCACCAGCGGAATGGGGAGGATCATCAGCGCGACGATCGCGAGCACTCCGCCCGCCAGCAGGAGGTCACTCGCGCTGCGCGGCGCGCGCAGTCGCGGAACTCCAATCCTCCATGCACCCATCCCCTTCACACACATCTCCCCGATCTAGGGTTGACCGTAACATTCCGTCCGAGAAACGCCCACCTAGTAATAACCCCAGCGGTCCTAAGGTCGCAGTACAGTCTGCGGTGTTACTGCCTCGCCCGCGTCGTCCGCGTCGCCTGCCGCCGGCTCATCGAGCCCGCCCGCCGCAGGCTCCAACGAGTTGTCCGTGAATTCCGACACTCGGCTGATTCCAGCCGCTGTAACACCTACTACAAGAAATCTCGAGCCTACTTTGACCAGCGCCAAACGCTCACGCGGCCCGAGGGCGATCACGTGGCGCAACTCCATGGGGCCACCGCTGCGCCCGATTGCGCCCTTCCAGCGCCTCAGGAAGACCGCGGCTGCCGCCGCGGCGCCCAACACGAGCACGAGTGACACGACGGTTGGATATAGCGCACCTGTCTCACCCGCGTCCATGCTGTTGCCTCCGTGAAACACTGTTCATCTGCCCACCCCTCACACTTGCCTTTCCTACAGTAGGATGGGAACTGTTGGTAACACAGATCCGGGAACGAGCGTGAATACTTTCACCCAGGCACTGCAGGCAGTTTGCGACAGTCTCCCCACGCCGTGCGCCGTGTTCGACCCGGCAAGCGATGCGCTGGTGCTGGCCAACCCGGCCTTCGGGCGCGAGTTTGAGGCTCTGCCCAACACGCGGGCGGGGTTTGAGCAACAGTTTGAGCGCGTGTCGCCTCCGGAGGACATCCCGGAAGCTCAGCGGTTCGAGGTATTCTGCCCCCGCAGCAGCCGCTGGTATGCATTTCAGTGGTCGGTGTTACGAATGAGCGAAGGGACCCTGACACTGCTGAGTGCCCAGAATCTCACAGAGCGCATGGAGACCTCGAGACAACACCGGGCGTTGCAGGAGCAGCTGTTGAGCAGCTCGCGAGCCATGTCGGTCGGTGAGATGACGACGACCCTGGCCCACGAAATCAACCAGCCGCTCGCCACCATCGTGAACTGCCTGTCGGCGGCGCGCACGATGTTGGCCCGCTCTGGCGAGACGGCGCAGCCGTTACGCGAGGCTCTGGATCTCGCCCTCGAGCAGGCCGAGCAGGCAGGCGCGGTAGTGGCGCGGATCAGGGAGTTTGTACGAACGCGTGAGCCGCGCCGCGAGGTGCTGGCGCTCGCCGCATTGATTGAACATGTAGTGCAGCTACAGCAGGTGGATGCTCAGAAGCATCGCGCCCGGATCATCGTCGAGCCCATGCCGGATCTTCCGGATGTGCTGGTCGACCGCATCATGATCGGGCAGGTGCTGACCAACTTAGTCAGAAACGGTGTGGAAGCGATGCGCACGACGCACCCTGCACAACGCGCTCTCACCATAAGCGCGCGGCGGGAGGCGGAATGCAGGGTCGTCGTGCGAATCGTGGATCAGGGGCCGGGTGTGCCGGCCTCGGATGAAGCGCAGCTCTTCACACCGTTCTTCACCACGAAGCCACAGGGAATGGGAATCGGGTTGGCCATCTGCCGCTCCATCGTTGAATTCCACGGCGGCCAGCTCTACTTCGAGCGCGCTGAATCGGGCGGCTCCGTGTTTGCATTCACGCTGCCGCAGGCGCAGGCGGAGGCCGCATGACGCAGGTGCAGGCGATCGCCGGTCCTGCCGCCCCCGTCGCCTACCTCGTCGACGACAACGAGCCGTTCCGGCGCTCGACCTCTTTGCTGCTCGAGACAGCCTTCATTGACGTGCGCGACTTTGATTCGGGAGCCGCGCTGCTCGCGCAACTCGAACGCGAGCCGGCCCCGCGTACCGGCGCCTGCGTGGTGAGCGACATCCGCATGCCGCACATGAGCGGGCTGGTGTTGATGGAGGAGTTGCGCCGGCGTGCGCAGAGCATGCGAGTCATTTTTGTCACGGCGCACGCGGACGTGCCCCTGGCTGTGGAAGCTATGCGACGCGGCGCCGCTGACTTCATTGAGAAGCCTTTCGAAGCTCGCCTGCTGATCCAGGCCATCCGGCTCGCCGCGGCCGAGGAGCCGGCTCAGGCGCCGGGTAATGCAGGCCCTGCGGCGCAACCCGATCCCCGGCTGTCCGTGCTCACCCGCCGCGAGCGCCAGGTACTGGAGCTGGTGGTGGCCGGAAAATTCAACAAGAGCATTGCGGACATCCTCGGCATCAGTACCAAAACCGTGGAGCTGCACAGGGCCAGTCTCATGTCCAAGCTGGGTGTCCGCAACCTTCCGGATCTCGTGAAAGTGTATCTTGGCTACCGCTAACGAAACGCTGTTCTTCGAGTACGCGGAACAACAGGCGTGGAGCCGGCGCCTGCGCCGCGTCACGCCTGATGGGGCCCGCGCGCTGCGCGATCTCTTTCAGAATCGCGATTCACTCACTCTGGATGGCACGCCGAAGACCACATGGCAATTTGCACCTGCTGAGAGCATGTCGCCGCCCGCGGCGGTCCTCGATGGAGTGCACGAAAAGTTATCCCTGATCATCACCAACGATGGCTGGTGTGACCGGCTGGGAGCGCGCGAGTGGTGGGACTTCACAGGCGAATCGCGCCTGCTCGCCTGGGCGCTCGCCCACACGGGCCTGTTGGAGGGACTGGGGCGGATATTGCGCGAGCCTTTGATGCCGAGCGCGCTGATGGATGGCATTCCGCCGGAAGCGGATACCAACATTGCGCTGGCTTTTACCGCCGTGACCGCGGATGGCAGGAAAACGGCCGGAGGCGTGAGTCTCTCACCTGCCCTGGTCGCGCGGCTCGCCTCCTTTCAAGGTTGGCAACGATCGCCGCCAGCGGTCAACCCGTGGCTGAAACTTCCCGGCCGCCTGCACATCGAATTGCGCGGGATTTCATTCCCACTCGGCGTGCTGCGTGCCTCGGAGATGGGCGATGTGCTCATCCTCGGCGATCGGGCCACCTGCTGGGCCAACCTGCAGGTGTCGCAGGCCGGCCCCCGGGCCGGCGCGAAAGTCTGGTGCGCAACCTACGATGGCAAGCGGCTCGTCGCGACCGCGGGCACCCCGAATTCCACCCTGGAGTTGATCATGTCAGATCCCAATGCCGCCAGCGCCGCGGACCAGATTCCCGTCAGCCTGGACTTCGACCTGGGCAACCTGGCCGTGCCGCTCGGAGAGCTCGCCACGTTGAAGCCGGGCTATGTGTTTGAGCTGCCCAACAGCCTGGACTCGGTCCGCGTCATCATCCGTGCCAATGGCACGCGTGTGGGTCACGGCGAGCTGGTTGCAGTAGGAGACGTGCTCGGCGTGCAGCTGCTCGCGCTCGAGACTGATGGACTTCGGTAATCTCAGCCCCGGAGTCATCCTCGTTACGGTCGTCGGCCTTGCGCTGGCGCCGTTCGTGGCGGTGATGGTGACTTCGTTTACCAAGATCGTGGTCGTGTTGAGCCTGTTGCGCAATGCGCTCGGCCTGCAGCAGGTGCCGCCCAATGTCGTGGTCAACGGCATCGCCATCATTCTGTCGATCTATGTGATGTATCCCGTACTCCAGGAGAGTTACGGCACAATCGAGCAACACTCTGCCAGTACACCGCAGAAGATGGACGCGCGGCAGTTGATTGACCTGGTTTCAACAGGCAAGGAGCCTTTGCGCGCCTTCCTCGTGAAGCACTCGAGTGAGGGCGAACGGACGTTCTTTCTACATACCGCGCGGCAGTTGCTGCAGAAGGACCCCAGCCAGATCGGGCCGGATGACTACATGGTCGTGGTCCCCGCCTTCACGGTGACCGAGCTGACCGCCGCCTTCCAGATCGGGTTTCTGATCTTTCTACCCTTCCTGGTCATCGACCTGATCGTGGCCAATATTCTGCTGGCGCTGGGCATGATGATGTTGTCTCCCACGACGGTATCGTTGCCCTTCAAGCTCATGTTGTTTGTGTTCCTGGACGGCTGGGCAAAGCTCGTTCACGGGCTCATTCACACCTATCGGTAGCGCGTAGTCGTGCAGGCGCAGATCGTCCAACTCATCCGTGAGGCCCTGTGGCTGGTGCTGGCCCTGTCGGCACCGCCCATCATTGCGGCATCGGTAGTCGGCCTGCTGGTCGCGTTCCTGCAGGCCGCGACTCAACTTCAGGAACAGACCACCGCCTATGCGTTGAAATTCATCAGTGTCTGCCTGGCCCTGATCCTGAGCGGCGCGCTCATTGGCTCGAGCCTGTATCACTTCGCGGACCGGATGTTTCTCGGCTTCCCGCTCATGACGCACCCGTGAGTCCGTTCGATCATCCCAATGCGACGATGAGTGCGGCCGCCAGCGCCGTCGCGCTCACTCTGCCGCGCATCGTGGCCGCATTTGCGATGCTGCCGCTGTTGACCGGACAGAACATGCCCTCCATGGCACGCAACAGCTTCTTTGTGAGCCTCGCCATCCTCATCTACCCGGTGGCCGGAGCCGCCGCGGTCGAGCCCATGAACGGCCTGCAGGCTTTGTGGCCCCTGCTGGTGGTGAAGGAGTTGTTCATAGGAACCCTGTTTGGATTCCTTTTCTCTTCGGTGTTCTGGGCCATCAGCGCGGCCGGCAACCTGATTGACACCAAGGTGGGCAGCAATTTCGCGGCCACCGTGGATCCATTGCAGGGTCATGAGACTTCCCTGACCGGCCAGTTGCTCACCCAGCTCGCGGGGTGGCTGTTCATGACGAGCGGCGCGTTTTCGCTGTTTCTGGGCCTGCTGATGAAGAGCTATGCCCTCTGGCCGGTCACCAGGCTCCTCCCCCATGCGGCCCGGCTGGGGGAAGCCATGATCATCGACGATTTCGCATCCCTGCTCACGCTGGCGCTGTTGCTGTCAGCGCCGGCAATCGTCGTGCTGTCGCTTCTCGATCTGTCGCTCGGACTGGTCAACCGCTACGCGCAGCAGTTGAACGTGTTTTCATTGACGCTGCCCCTGAAGGCGTGGGTAGCCACCTGGATAGTACTGCTATCCCTGGGCACGTTCGTGGAGGTGATTACGCGCCACCTGTTTGCCAACCGCGGTCTGTTGAACCTTCTACACCCGCTGTTGTAGTCAACGTGCGCGGCGGACTGACTCGGCCCAACGCAGCAGCTCGGCCACCGCCTGAAAGAATTCCGCTTTGACATACTCATCGAGGCCGACCGATGCGTGCAGCCCGCGTGCCAACTCCACGTTGCGCATGATCGGCACGCCGGCCTCTTCCGCGGCCTCACGAATCAACTGGGCCGTATAGTCCTCACCCTTCGCGCAGACGATGGGAAGCTCGGTCGTTCCCGGTTCGTACAGAATCGCCACTGCAATGTGCTCCGGGTTGACTACAACAGCGCTCGATCGGCGCACTGCCTCCAGCATGTTCTGCTGTGCCCACTCCTGGTGAAGCTGCTTCCGCCGGCCTTTGACAAATGGATCACCCTCGGTATCGCGCATCTCTCTGCGTATGTCACGCCGGCTCATTCGCAGGCGCTTGGTGAACACGAAACGCTGATACACGGCATCTACACAGGAAATCGCGGCAAATACGGCGACTGTCCAGACACCGACCCACATGAACGCATGCCAGTGAGCGTCCGCGATTGCATGGCTGTCCCCCAGTGGCAGGCGCAGGATCTCCGGGAGTACCCGCAGCAGCACCAGAATGAAGATCGCTATCAAGGCCGCCGTCTTGAGGACGGACTTCAATACCTCGACCCAATTTTCCTGAGAGAACAGGCGGCTGAGTCCTTCAGCCGGATTCAGGCGTTCACCCTTCGGGAGTACCCGTTTCGGCACGAACAACCCCCCGACCTGGAGGAACTCGGTCAACAGGCCGATCGCAGCGGCGGCCAGTAACAAGGGTAACAGGGCAATCAGCATCGTCCGAAAGGCTTCCATCAGAAATGCGCTCGGCGCGGTTGCCGCCGGCTGGCTGACAGCCTGCAGACTGAGCTGCATGAGCCCGCTGATTTGCCGGGACACGAATGGAAACGCAAGCCACGCCAACACGAGCCAACATAACACCAGGACCGTGCTGGTGACTTCCCGGCTCTTCGGGACATCGCCGTCCCGCCGGGCATCCCGGAGACGCTTTTGCGTAGGCTTTTCGGTCTGTTCGGCGCCCTGCTCCTTTGCCATGAGTCAGTATAGCCACCGCCTGCAGGAGCCGCGCCCAGGGGTTTTCCCTATCTGACCGTCAGCATCCGCCGACGCTATGATTCCCTGATGAAGGTAGCCCCGGATCTTTCGGGTGTCACTGCGCTCGACACGTGGTTGCGCGCGGCGGACACTGGCCCTGCTCCGGCCAACCGGACCGGCGCTGGTGCGGACATCCCTTCAACATCGTTCCCGCCACCGTCCGTCCCACGCGATCCGGCTGAGGACCTGTTGGTTCTGCACGTCGAGACTGCCGCCGTGTCCGACCTCGGAATCCCTGGCAGCGGCGCCTCCGCGCAGGACTGGGCTGATCATATTTTCAGTCCCCTGCGTTGACCCCCCACATTCATCCAATAGGCGCGCTCGCGCATCCCTGGCAGCAATCCGCCCAAAGACTCATCGCGTTCCTGGAAACCACGGACGACCCGGAGCGCACCCTCACCGTGCTGAATCTGCTGTGCCGCCGCTTCGGCGATCACGGCTACCCCGGTTTCATCAAGCTGTTGCTGATCATCGGCGACAGCGCCGCCATGCTCGCGAAGCAGCGGTTGTCCGATGCGATTGCACTGGGACTGCAACGTGGAAATGTACCCAGTGGTGTGCTCACATCCTGGGGCGCGACCCGCTTCTGGGCATCCCAACAGTCCCTGCACGCAGGGATGCTGCCGGGTAATTCAATGGGAGTCGCGCCGCGCCGGCAACTCGACCCGCTTGCCTATCTCACCGTCTGGTTCTGCCAGCGCACACACCGTCCCTTCCTCTCGGAATCGACCTACCAGCGGTGTGTTGTAACGTTGCTCGACCTGTTCAATTGCAGTCGCGCCGCCCGCGAAGTGTATCCACTCAAGATCGCCGCCGACCTGACCGGCATCGAAGGCGCCTTCACGCGCCAGACACGCCAACGCCTGGGCGCATTGGCCGAATCCTGGCAACAGGAGCTGCCGGCGACTCAGATAGCCGCATCAGCCATCGAGCTCCCAGCCTACTCGGGAGAACCCTAGCTAGGGTACGCACGGGCTGATTTAACCGCTGGCGAAGCGGATGCTGGCCCAGGCCCCAACAGGAGATCCGACATGTCATTTCACGTCAACATCAATGCCGTGCCCCAGCCCTTCGACATGACTGTGTCGCTCGACACACAGTCGTCGGCGCTCCATACCCCGGGCCTGCAGGCAGTGACCCAGACGGCCACGACGTCTTTCAGGAATTCACTCACCCAGATGGGAATCACCGGTCAGACTCGCGATGCCGCGGTCAACACGTTCACCGCGACCTTCACGCACACCAGCGGGCTGCCATCGGGCGAATCACCGGCCACCCAGTCGGTGCTCGATTCCTCCTACCGCAACGGCAACCTCGCTCCCTCGTCCCAGAATCTCACCGACTCGATCACCAAGTTGACCATCGCGCTGGGTGCGAAGGGGCAGCAGCAGTCTGGTGGTACCAGCGGTGGCGGCGACGGCGAAAGCTGGCTCGAGGCCATCGCCAAGGCCATGGGACAGGCACTGGGCACGATGGCACAGAACCTGGTGAACGAGAGCAATCAGCTGAGCAGCCTCTCGGGCGACAGCAGTTCCTCGGGCGCGCAGCAGTTCCAGACGGTCATGGCGAAATTCCAGGCCCACTCCCAGTTGTTCGGCATGCTCTCGGATGCGTTCTCGAATGCCATCAAGTCGATTGGCCAGGGAATGCAGACCATGGGCAGCAAGACCTAGGAGCCTGTGTGTCGGACGAATCCCACACGCGGATGCGCCTCGTCTGAATTGTGCTGCGTATCGGAAAGCGTAGAGTACGAATCGTCGATTCGGACCTCGTTGCAAGACAAGCCACCCGAATCCACAAAGGGCCACGGAAGTGGCCCTTTCTGTTTGCACCCGGACCTGCCGCCCTCAACCGTTCTCGATGTGCCATTGGACCGCGCGCTGGATCAGCTCGGTACCCGTGCGCAGATCGAGCTTCGCGCGGATGTGCTCGCGGTGTGAGTCAATGGTGTGCACACTGACATTCAGCTCATTGGCAATCTCGCGGGTGCTCTTGCCGCGACCCACCAATTGGAAAATCTGCAGCTCCCGATCGGTGAGCGCCTCCGTCCCCCCGGCTGCTGCCTTACTGCCGATGGCCTGTGCAATCAGGCGCTGAGTCATTTCGGAGCTCAGGTAGCGTTCGCCGCGCAGCACGGTCCGCAATGCCTCGACGACCTTCCCCTGCAGCTCCTGTTTGTTGATATAGCCCAGGGCTCCAGCGCGAAGCGCTCGCTCTGCGAACAATGACTCATCGTACGCACTGACTACGAGCATGCGTGTGTTGATGCCAGCCGCCACGATCCGTTTGATCAGATCGATGCCGTGTCCATCTCGCAGCGCAATATCCACGATCACGAGCGAAGGCCGGATCGATTCGATCATTTCGATGGCCGACTCGAGGTCGTCGGCTTCGCCGCAGACCTCCATATCGGGTTGCGCGGAAATGCGGGCGGCCAGCCCCTCGCGCACCAGTGGGTGATCATCCACGATGGCGATCGTATAACGGCTCGCGCCAGAGCTTTTGAGGTCCATGCTCCCTCGCTATTGGGGACGCTGGGTCCGGAGCACGGAGCAAGCAATGCACGTGCCACCGTCCGGCCGAGGTTCAATGGAGAAGTTGCCCCCGATCATGGCGCACCGATGCTCCATGAGCCGCAAGCCAACACCCTTGCCTCCGTTGGGCCTCGCCTGCATGCCAATGCCGGTGTCCTGTACTTCGAGCACCAACCGCCCGTCCACTTGCTCGAGCCGGATCCAGATCGCACTGGCTCGTGCATGGCGAGTGGCGTTGCTCAAGGCCTCCTGAGCAATGCGATACAGGTGGGTCGACTCATTGTCATTGTCGAGCTCCACCGGCGACGGGCACTCAAACCCACACGGAATGCCATGTATTTCGGTGGTCTGCCGCGCCAGCTCCGCCAGTGCCGTCATGAGACCTTCCCGATCAATTGGGACCGGCACCATGCCGCGGGCGAGCGAGCGCACGCGTTGATTACACAGCTCGATTCCCCGGGCGACGCGCGAGGCGACCTGGCTGGCCGCGGCCGAGTTGTTGCGACTCAGCGATTCCGCCAGGCTCTGCGCGAGGAGCCCGAGACCGGTGAGCTCCTGTTGAGTCCCGTCGTGCAGCTCCTGGCCGATTCGGCGTTGCTCCAGCATCGCCACATCGATGATTTCCTTCTGCAGCGCCTTGTGCTCGGTCATGTCGCGCGCCACGCCCACAAACAGGTCACGGCCCTCGACGGCATTCACACTGAGTTGAATGGGAAAGAGGCTGCCATCCTTGCGCCGGCCCGCGATCTCCTGACTGCGACCGACGAGCCGGCTGTAGTACGAGCGGGTTGAGGTGGCCTTGTAGCCATAGCGGCCGATCCGCTCCTGGGGCGGAATCAGCAGTTTGACATTCTCGCCGATGACTTCATTGGCGGCGTAACCGAAGATCCGCTCCGCCGCCCGATTGAAAGTCGCAATCCGACCCAGCACGTCAATGGTCACAACGGCATCCGCGGTCGCATCGAGGATGGCCCGGATCTGTTCCTCGCTGTGCTGAAGATCCGCGGCACGCTCTGCCACCCGCTGCTCCAGCCGCGCGTTCAACATGCGCGTTTCATCTTCCGCGCGACGCCGTGCGGTAATATCACGCTCCGTTGCCGCCAACGACTCGGGATTTCCGGCCGAGTCAAACAACAACGCAACCGTCGCGGAAATATCGACGATCCGTCCATCGCGTGTACGTCGCTGCGTATCAAACGGCGGCATGGCTTCACCACGTGCAACGCGCCGCATCACATCCAAGGTGGCATCCAGCCGGTCGCCGGTCATCAGATCGCGAACGTTGAGCTTGAGGGCTTCGCCCTGCGTGTACCCATACAACCGTTGTGCGCCACGGTTCCAGGCAACGATCCGCCCGCCGAAATCCGTTACGACGATGGCATCCGCCGAATCCCGCAACATCGCGGCGAACCGCCGCAGCTGCGCGTCAGATTCGATCTGCTGGCTTATGTCTACAAAGGTGACCACCACCCCACCCACGCGGGCGCCCTCCGCCCGGTAGACCTGTACCCGCCTCAGGAAGCTCTTGTGATCGTGGGTCTGGACATTTTTCTCGATCGGCATCCGTGTTTCGAGGGTGAGCTGGGAGTCGATGGCGAGCTGTTCGTCAAATCCGCGCGCCACGGAGGTCCACGGCCGGCCGAGATCGCTGTCACACAGGTTCAATAACACCGCGGCCGGCGGCGTCAAGCTCTCGATCCGCAATTCCGCGTCCAGAATCAACACGGCCACGTTCGTCGCGCCCAGCAGGTCCGCCATGTTGTCGCGCGTCATTTCGAGCTCGGCCGCCCGGGCCGCGAGCTGACTGTTGATAGCGCTCAGCTCCTCGTTGAGGGACAACAGTTTCTCGCGCGAGGCAACCAGCTCATCATGGGCGGACTGGAATTGCTCCGCGGCAGCCAGGGAGGACAGCCTGCGCCGCGAAACCTCGGCCGGCCATTTGAAGGATTCGTGGCTCTGGTGGGCCGCTTCCACCACCTGTTCCAATGCGACGAACGGCACGGGTTGATGGGCCTGGCCCAGGCGGCGGTAGATGTAACCTTCCACGTCCACCAGCTGAAACAGATCGCCCGACGGGGTCAGCGCCTCCTGCGGGCTCAGCATCAGGTGCCCGCCCTCATTCAGTGCAAAATGCAACAGTGAGTACAGCTTCGTGCGGCTTTCGGCGGGTAAACTCGCCATGGCACCCTGGCAGTCCACGAAGTCGAGCCGGGACAGCGGCGGGTCATTGTCAAAATCGTGTATGGCAAACACAACACAGGCGCGCAGCTCGGGGCTCACGCGGTAGCGGTGGGTGCCGTGGCGCAGAAAGAAGGACTCCCGGTGCGCCGCTGCAACATCCTGCACGTCGGATTCGGGATACACTCCGGCCCGGGCCAGGTTGATGGAGTTGGCCTCCGTGTCGGTAGCGAAGATCCTGACGTTGGGCTGACGCCCGTGGCTTTGAAAATGCTCGATCAGCAACATCGCAATGGCATAGGCGCGCTCGCCGGTGCCACAACCTGGAACCCAGATCCGCACCGGTTGTTCGGTCAACGCACGGTCCAGCAGGTCCTCTATAACCCATGCTTTGAGCGCGGCGAAGGCCGCTTCCGGGCGAAAGAAGGCACTGCAACACGGCGGCAGCACCTTGTGCGATGCAGTAGCCACAACCAGTTCCCTTATTCTGCGCACTGCGACCGGTCTCGAAACGCCGCAGCAGGCATTATTGCGGTGTGTTTCGGGTCTGTAAGGTGTCAGGGTGACATACGCGGCGCACGCGCGGCAACGTCTGGAGAACTGTCGCGACGCAGCTAGTGAAAATCACCAGAGAGCATTGGCAACCGGCGCGATTCCTACGGACCTGCGGTCCGCAGATGATGGCTCGGACCGTCCGGCTCAAACAGTCAAACAGCTTGTGAACAATTATTGAAGAATACCGACATGAGCGAAGCCTACCAATATGACGATGGCTGCAGGCTGCTGATCTTCCGGCACGCCGACGATGAATGCCAGGCGCTGACTGCCCACTACAGCGGTGTCCGCTTCAACCAGGTGCGGCTGACCTTTCTACCGCAAAGCGCTCTGCAGGACACACCGGACCGGGAAGAGATCGAAATGACATTCAACATTTCGGGAATGCCCTTTGACCTCACCCGGCACGGCTTTGCGCACGCCAGCTGGTGGCGCATGGTGCCGCCTTCGGGAATAACACATCGCTGCAGCACGGAGGGTTTCGGCCGGGCCTGGCGGGCCATCCGCACCCGTACCGGTTACCGCCTGCAGGGTGCCCAGTACGCGGACGGAATGACCAAGCTCACACTCGCCCTCAAGCCCATTTTCCACGCCCGGCGCATCGTGCGCGGCGTCACACCCCTGCCCAGCCGCTGGTAAATCGCCCCCCTCTTTCGAGGGGGACGCTCAGAACTTCACCCCGCCCTGCAGCTTCAACGTCCGCGGCGTGCCGAGGATGTTGCCGATCTGGTTGAATGTGACCGGGTTCGCAGGCACGTTGCCGTTGCTGCCGTAGTCGACATTGTAGTCCGAGTAGTTGGCGTTGTTGAAAACGTTCAACAGGTCCAGGCGGACGTACACGGACACGCCATCGTGGACCGGGAAGCTCTTGCTGACCTGCAGGTCCAGGTCTTTGTAACCGAATGTATCCGGAGGGCGAGCCGCAATGGGAGTGCACTTGCTGCCGGTGGAAAATACCTCGCCATCCGGCAGATAGCAGGCCAGGTCGTTGTGCGGAATAGGTGTCGCAAGCACCCACTTCGCGGCGAGCGTCGTCTGCCACGGGCCTCGCAGGGTGCCAGTGGTGACCCAACGATGTTTGGCCGCGGCATTTGAGGCGATAAAGGGATACTGGCCGATGGTCTCCTCATCCAGTGAGTAATGTTCGTTGATGTCGCGATTCTGCTTGGCATCCGTGAAGGTGTAGGCAAATGTCATGCCCCAGCGTGACTCCTCGGTGAACGGCTTCTCGATCGACACCAACAATTGGGTGGTCCGTGTCTCGATGCCGTTGTTGCCGAGGATCAGGCTGCCGAAGCCCGGGATAGGGTTGTTGAAGGGCGGCCCGTCGCCGCTGCCCGTCCAGAATGCACCGTTCGGCAGACGGTTGCCGAGCGTAAAGGCGAACCCATCGTGGCTCAGGATCCGGGCCGCCGTCACGCTGGTATTCCAGTCTCCAATCCGGTTGCGCATGCCGATGCTGAACTGATCCGAGTACGGTGTCTTCAGCCTGTTGTTGAGCGCATCAACTTCCTGGCCGGCATTGCTGGCCGCGACCAGCGAATGCAGATTGTCCAGACCCTGCAGGTAGACAGGGTTCCAGGGGATACAGGTTGGAGATGGCGCGCACGGCCGCTCGGGCACATTGAAGAAGATGTTGTATTGGGGCAGTGACGACTTCGTCTGCTCGAGCTGCAGGTAGGTGAACAGATCGCGATCGTACGAGCGGCCCGCGCCGCCGAACACCACGTGTTTCTGATCACCCATGATGTCATAAGACACACCGAACCTGGGGGCAATCTCGTTGGTAGGCGCGGAGCGGTTGTGTCCGTTGCCGATGTAGTCGTTGACGTTGACTCCGCCGAGAGCAAGGGTCTGTGCATAGGTCTGCCCCGGCGGCGCGAACGGATCCTGCGAGTTGATCGCCGCGATGACGTTGGCCGGCGTTACGTGGTCCAGGTAGGCAGGGGTCTTCTCATAGTCCCAGCGCACGCCCACGTTGAAGGTGAGCTGCCGGGTGGGCGCCCAGTCATCCTGCAGGTAGACACCAAATTGCGTGTTGTCCGAACGGGAAACCGGACTCTGTCCAGGCACCTCCTTCGTAAAAAACGCTTTGTAGGGAGTAGCCGCCGTGCCGGTAGGATTTACGTCATAGAAGAACTGCGGATTGATGTCGGCGGCATCCTGCGCCGTCAGGATGATCCGCTTCAGCTTGAAGCCGGTCTTGACGGTGTGCTCGCCCAGCCAGTGCAACCCGTTCAGAGTGAAATCGTCCTGAATTCCGGGGCCGCGCTGCCCATCGAACTGGTTCGCGCGCGGATCGGCGGGCCCCACGCCCAGTATCAATGCGTCCTGCTGGGGCTGGTACGTGTAATTGAAGCCATTGCCGAATGTCGTTGCCGCGGGCTGGTAGTACGCATCCTCGTAGGTAAGCAACAACTCGTTGTAGAACCAGTCCTCGGTACGCTGCCAGCGCAGATCGATGCGCGTGTCATTGTTCAGCACGGCGACATTCGACGACGCAGCCAACCCGACGCCGATGTTGGTTGCCTGGGTTTCACGCCGGACCTTGGCGCCCAACACAAAGCGATCCTTGTCGGTCGGCTCCCAGTCCAGCTTGCCGTAATACAGATCTTCCTTGAACGGCAGCGAGGACGGCCCCAGTTGCGCGGCCACATCCGGCGGCAGAAACGCCGCACCGTCCGTATTGCCCGGAGTGACCGCAATCGGCGTAATCAGCCGTTTGCCTTCGTAGGTTACAAAGAAATGCAACAGGTCCTGGATGATGGGACCGCCGAACGAGGCCCCGAACTCCTTGTCATTGTTCGCAACCTGGCTGCCCGCATCCCGTTCAGCCGGCGTATCGGCGCGCAGGTTGTGACCCGTGAAGGTACCGAAGGCCTCCCCGTGAAACTCATTGGTGCCAGACTTGGTATCGGCCGTCACCGCGGCACTGGTGATCTGATCGAACTCGGCCTTGTAGTTTGAGGTGATGACCTTGTATTCACCGATCGCGAGCTGCGGGAAGGGATTTCCCTGTGAGGCAAAATTACCCGAGACGCCCCCCTCCTTCACATAGTTCTTCTGGCCTACGCCGTCAATGAACACATTCACGCCGCTTTCATTCTGCGCCCCGCCCACGAGGGAAGTGTTTCCCTTGTTGTCCACGGTGAAAGCCAGGCCGGGTACCGTGTCCGCGAACTCGAGGAAGTTGCGGGTAACCTGGGGGATGTTCTCAATAGTCACCGGAGCCACCACCGAGCTGATTTCGGAGGTCTTGACCTCCGTCGGGCGGTTGCTCTTGACCGTGACGGTCGCAACGACTTCCTCAGGCGCTGCCGGTGCCTGCAGATCCAGTGTAATCGTGGAAGCAACAGACAGCGTGACGTCCGACGCGCCACCGCCTTCCGAGCTCACGTGATACGGGCCCGGTGGCAAACCCACGATGCTGTATGAGCCATCAGCAGCGGCCTGCGTGCGTCGCGTCAGGCCGGTAGCTGTATTGCGGGCGGTGACCTGTGAGCTGGGCGCGGCCTGCCCCCGCAAAGCTGCTTCAACCGCCTGTGACCAACCTGTCCGCGGCATACAAGCCAGCACCGGCAGAAGAGTTAATACGAGCCAGCCGCGGGTGGCCTCCCTGGATCGAGATTGTGAGCTGACCAACACTATCCCCTTGGTCTGCTTATGATGGGCCGGCACGACCGCAAGAAGCATTCCTACCCAGGCGCGCCGGGCAGTGTCACCTGTCAAATCACGCCACAACGTGCGATAAACCCAAGCCTCGTGACAGGCTAGAACGAGACCTGCGGGGGAGCGACAGCGAATGAGGTTGACAACAACACTGGCCGTGCACCTGGCGCTGCTGTGCCTGGTGCTGGCTGCCTGCCATCCGGCACCGAAATCGGGCACGGTGCCCGATGAAGCGCGCGCCGCGGGACGCACCGCCGCCTCGTTTCCGCACGCCGATGAAGACTACTTCCACGACATGGACGGCGGGATTGCGCTCAGCCCCGAGGAGATCAAGGGGCGCAACATGTGGCTCGTCTGGACCGGCGGCAACGACCGCTTCTGGAACGAGATGACGCAGTACACCTTCGGTGCGTTCGACCTGCTGAAAGCGATCAGCTCGCACCCGAGCCTTGGGGTTTCGCGCGCCAATCGCTGGACCGAGCTCGGGTTGGTCAATGAGCCGTGCTTCCAGAATCCAACAGGCCCGGATGCCGCGCGCCACGGCCTGTGGCTGGACGTGCGGGACAAGGACTGTGCCGCCGATCCATTTGAAGACGAGAAGAAGTATCCCGGCGTCGCCATCGGCGCGCGCGGCAAGACCGAACCCGTGGGTTCGTACTACGGCTATGCCACCGGCATCATGGGGCTGCGCCTGTTCCCGAATCCTGATTTCGACGAGAAGGCCGCCAAGGCGTGGGACCCCGAGCGCTACTACTCCGATCCCTCCTACTACAATCGCAAGGACCTGGTCCGCCCCTACCGGGTAGGCATGTCCTGCGGCTTCTGCCACGTCGGCCCGAGCCCGGTGAAGCCGCCAGCGGATGCCGGAGCACCGACCTTCGCGAACCTCAGCTCCTCCGTGGGGGCGCAGTACATGTGGGTCGACCGGCTCTTCATATTCAATTCGAATCACCCGGAGGGTCAGAAGAACTACATGTACCAGTTGGTGAAGACCTATCGGCCGGGGTCCATGGATACCTCGCTGATCTCCACCGACAACATCAATAACCCGCGCACCATGAACGCGGTGTATGACTTCGTCTCGAGGCTGGGACTCGCGAAACGCCTCTGGCACGAAAAGCTCGCCGGCGGCGAGCTCAACAACAAGCAGCTCGATGGATACTTCGATGCGGCAACCGGGACCGTGCAGACACCCCATGTGCTCAAGGACGGCTCGGATTCAGTTGGACTGCTCGGCGCTCTCAACCGTGTGTATCTGAACATTGGGTTGTTCAGCGAGGAATGGCTGACGCACTTCAACCCGGTGGTCGGAGGCAAGCCCATCTCACCGATTGAAATCGCAATCGCGCAGAAGAACTCAACCTACTGGCTGGCCACGGAAGCCGGCACTCCGAATACCGCCCTGTTCTTCCTGAAGGCGGCGCGGCCGGACCACCTGAAGGACGCACCCGGAGGCGACCAGTACCTGAATGCCGACGCGAAGTTGTTGGCCCACGGTAAAGAGGTATTTGCTGACACCTGCGCCCGTTGTCATTCGAGCAAGGGGCCGCCTCCTCCGCCTGACCTCAATCTCGATGCGGACCGCTGTGCCGGTTCACTGTACCTGGATTGCTTCAAGCGCTATTGGACGTGGACCCAGTCGGATCAATACAAGTCGTTGATGCGGGCGATTGTGGCGGCGCCGGATTTTCTCGACGGAAACTATCTGTCGACGGAGGCCCGGATCCCGGTGACATTGTTGCGCACGAACGCGTGCAGTCCGCTGGCGACCAACGCGATTGCCGGCAACATCTGGGACAACTTCTCTTCCCACTCCTACAAGCAACTGCCGTCCGTTGGCACGGTGACCTTGTATGACCCGTTCACGGGCGATCGCATTCCATATGAGATGCCGGCCGGTGGGCGCGGGTTCACACGCGTTCCATCGCTCATCAGCATGTGGTCAACCGCGCCCTTCCTGTTGAACAACAGCGTCGGACCTTTCGACCCGGACCCTTCGGTCGCAACGCGCATGAAGGTGTTTGATGCCTCAATCGAACAGATGCTGTGGCCGGAGAAACGCGACCAGGATGCGGTTCTGGGCAACAAGATCCCGGGCGTCATCGATCGCACGACGCAGACGAGCCGGTTGACCATTCCCGTGGGATTTGTGCCGGAAGCGCTGCAGCCGCTGCAGAAGGACACGCACTGGTGGCTGCCCCGGTTCGTGAACCCGGGTGGCGATATTGAGATCGGACCCATTCCCAAGGGAATGCCCGTGGGCCTGCTCGCCAATGTGCGGTTGCTGCCGGAGAGTGACGATCCCAAGGCCAGAATCGCCCACTACCGCGAAGTCGGCAAGGTATTGCTCACACTGCAGGGTGACCTGTTGACCACGGTCGGGCAGTCCGACGAGCAGCTGGAAAGCAAGCTGTCGAACCTGGCCCGGCCGCTGTTGAATCTCAGCAAGTGCCCCGACCTGGTCGTCAACCGTGGCCACTACTTCGGCACGCGCCAGTTCAATGATCAGGACGGCCTGAGCAAGGACGAGCAGTCCTTCGGCAAGGAGCCCGAGCTGGGTGACGACGATAAGCGCGCGTTGATTGCGTTCCTGAAGACCTTCTGACGGATATCCATGAACGATGCCGGGGAATCGTGGGACTACGTAATTGTCGGGTCGGGCGCGGGTGGTGGGACACTCGCTGCCCGGCTGGCCGAGTGCGGCATGCGCGTATTTCTGTTGGAGGCCGGCGAAGATCATCTGCAGGAGCAGGATCCACGGCTGCCGGATGATTACTGCGTGCCGGGTTTTCACGCCTTCGCGTGTGAAAACCCGGCGATGCGCTGGGACTTCAATGTTCGTCACTACTCGAATGACGCGCAACAGAGACGCGATTTCAAGGCTGATCCCTACTCTGCTGACGTGTTGTATCCACGTGCCGCGACTCTCGGCGGGTGCACATCCCACAACGCGATGATCTTCATGCTCCCGCATACTTCCGATTGGAATCACATTCGGGAGCTGACAGGCGACCGCTCCTGGAGTGCCGGACGGATGCAGCGGCATGCGCGCAAGTTGGAGGCCTGTCACCACCGGCCGTTTTGGCGCTTCCTGAGGCGTTTCGGCATCGATCCCACGGGACACGGGTGGGATGGTTGGCTGCACACGGAACGGCCGCCCAAGGAGTTGGAGGCTGAGGCACTCGGCGATGCGGCCATGCTGCAGATGATAGGTGTGACCAGTGCCGAGTTTGCGCGTCGGTTGAAGAATCCACTGGCCACCATCTTTCGGTGGGCTCACAGCGCGGGAGATCCCAATGCGCGGCCCTGGCGCTCCAGAGATTTCGAGGGTCTCTGTTACACACCGCTGTCTACCTGCGACCGCAGGCGCATCGGTTCCCGGGAAAGACTCCTGCATGTTCGCGGAAAGCATGCTGACCGCCTTCATATCGAGTGCAATGCGCTCGCAACCCGAGTGCTTTTCGACGCTGAAGGGACCGCTTGCGGCGTGGAGTATCTAAAAGGTGCGCGACTCTACAGAGCACACGCGAACCCTTCCCCGACGCGGGGAGAGCGTTGCGAAGTGCGAGCGCGACGGGAGGTGATCCTCTGTGGCGGAGCCTTCAACACACCGCAGTTGCTGATGTTGTCAGGGATCGGGCCCGCGGAGCAGCTCCGCCGACACGGGATCGAGGTCCGGGTAGATCTGCCTGGTGTCGGACGAAATCTTCAGGACCGATACGAAGTGGCCGTCACGTACCGAATGCGCGGGCCGTGGAAGATTCTCCAGGGAGCCCGGTTTGAGCGTGGCGATCCGGTGTGGCAGCGCTGGAATCAGCAGAAAGAGGGATTGTATGCGTCGAATGGAGCTGCCCTCGCCTTTGTGCGGCGATCCACGCCGAATGTTCCCGACCCCGATATTTTCTGCATGGCGCTGCCTACACAGTTTGACGGCTACTACCCCGGGTTCTCGGCCAACCTCAAAAAGTTTGATGATCGGCTGACATGGGCGGTGTTGAAAGCGCATACCCACAACAACGCGGGCACGGTCACGTTGAAGTCGGCCGACCCCCTGGAACCGCCGCGCATCGATTTTCACTACTTCGAAGAAGGAGACGACACGCAGGGACGCGATCTGAAAGCGGTCGTCGATGCCATCCAATTCATCCGCGAGTTGAGCCGGCCGCTCTTGCATTGCGGCCTGCTTACCGAAGAAGCACCGGGACCGGATGCACACACGGCACCCGCACTGGCCGAATACGTTCGCAACAACGCCTGGGGGCATCACGCCTCCTGCTCCTGCCCCATCGGGCTTCGCGCGAATGGAGGAGTCGTTGACGGCTCCTTCGCGGTACACGGAATCCGTGGATTGCGCGTTGTCGATGCGTCGGTATTCCCCCGGATTCCCGGCTTCTTTCTGGTCAGTGCGGTTTACATGATCGCCGAGAAAGCAGCCGAAACCCTGTTACAGCAGGCAAGGATGAAATCAAAATGACATATGACGTAAAACAACTTCTGGCCATGTCACAGGCGCAACTCGACGATCTGTTCCGGGCCAATCCGGCCGGTGATATTCCGAACGGCCCCGCGGACGGGACAGCGATCATTGCGCCCGGTACCCGTTACTCGACGATCATTGCGCAGGTGATCAACCATTTCGGCTGGCAGGGCAAAGTGTTTGATGCCGCCAGCGGCTACCTGAAGAACCGGATCACCGCATTCGGAGTGGAGGCCATTATTGCGAAGGTCTACAAGGACGCGAGTTGGCTGGATGGGAAGGAATGTATTGTCCTCGATTACTCCCAGACCTCTTTTGTTGCCGAGCGCATCCGAGATGAGATCCGCCTGGTGTCACCCGGGTTCTACCTGGGCAAGGTCTATTGGGGCAAAGATCGCCTCATCGACTTCTGCCTGCAATTCCAGCGGTAGCCATGACGCCCCAAGGGCAATTCACCGTTGTGGCGCCGATCGCGGCGGGCCGCGAGACGGAGCTGCGTTCGTTGCTGCAAACCATGAACTCGTCCCCCGGAGTCGCGGATCCGCGTAATGCATTGGTGCCCTTTGGCTCATTCCCGCAGATTCATTTTGCCCGGTTCGTCATCCTGGATGATCCGACCGTGGGTGACATCGAGGTGTACGGCGTTCCGCGGCCCGATCTGCCGGTCTATCTGGCGTTCATGGGGGATTGTGACGGGCCCGCCGCGGACTGTCTGGCTGACATGGTAGGTCAGTGCGAGGCCGGGCTGCGGCGGATTTTCAGTCACTGCAGTGATTTTTCTTCCGCACAGGATTTCCTTGCCTGGCTGAGAGCTCATGACCTGCCTATCGCGGCCAGCTATGTAAACTGGGTGGGACGAACGGTTCGGCAGATCAAACAGGAAAGCGCCCTGCAACGGATACTCTCGGCCCGGTTGGACCGCACACTGCTGGAATCTCCTGCGGATGCGCAGCACCGATGGCAGGAGATGGTGGACTTCGTTCGCACGGAGGTGGACGCGCGTCGTTTAGCGCTGACGCCGCCGGAACCTACGCCGCTGGGTTGGTTGCTGGCGAAGTTGTTCAACCTCCTTTTGAGCCTGGTTGTCGCATTGCTCGCGTCTCCGTTTCTGCTGGTATTGGCGCCGCTGTTGATTTTTCAGCTCCGCCGGTTGGAAAGGAGCGATCCGGAAATCTGTCCCCGGCCCTCATCCCACTTGCTGGTAGAGCTGCAAAGACTGGAAGACCAGGATGTAACCAATCAATACACGGCGTTCGGCTCTGCCAAACCAGGCGCTTTCCGCCGTTGGCTGATTACGCTGGTGCTGGCGGTGATCCAATTCACCGCCCGGCACATCTTCACACGAGGCTATCTCGCGCGTGTGCAAACTATTCATTTCGCCCGTTGGGTATTCATTGATAACAAACGGCGGGTCCTGTTCACGAGTAATTACGATGGCGGTCACCAGGCGTACATGGATGACTTCATCAACAAGGTCGCCTGGGGTTTGAACGTCGCATTCAGCAGCGGCGTGGGTTGGCCCCAGACGGATTTCCTGCTCGCCCGCGGCGCGCGCCGAGAAACCCACTTCAAGTACTTTCAGCGCCGGCATCAACTGCCGACGCAGGTCTGGTACAAGGCATACCCGGGGCTCAGCCTGGTTGATATGGAGCGGAATGCCCGCATCCGGCAAGGTCTGGAGCGGCACGACCTGAGCGGGGCGCAGGCGTTGGAATGGTTGAAGTTGCTATGACCGCGCGCGACGCCGGTGGCGCGAGCACGGCTGCTGTGCCCAGCGATTCCGCAGGCGTGCGCGCTGCTGTTGCGGGGCCGGTGGATCTGGATGATATCCAGGGTCTGCTGCGGTTCGGGTTCAAACATCACACCGAGGCGTTGATTTTGCTGCTTCGGGTGAAGGACGCTGCTGCCGCGCGGGGTTGGTTAGGGCAGTTGCGGGTGACCAGCGCTGTGACGCTGGACCCTGTGCCACCTACTGCCTTACAGGTGGCGTTGACGCGCGCCGGGTTGGCTGCACTGGGCGTCGCTGGCGACGCCATCGGTGGGTTCTCAGAAGAGTTTCTCGAGGGCATGGCCGGCGACGGCAACCGCATAAGGCGGTTGGGGGATGTTGGCGCCAGCGCACCTGAGCTGTGGAATTGGGGCCGCGGTGACCGCGAGCCGCATGTAGCGGTGCTTTTATACGCAATGCCGGGGCACCTGGCAGACCTCCAGCAGACCACCGAGCTCGGCTGCGCCCCTGGCTTCGATGTGATCTACAGGCTGACCACCACAGACATGGGCGGCCGCGAACCCTTCGGATTCGCTGACGGGCTGTCGCAGCCGGAAATTGACTGGGACCGGATACTGGCTGCTCAGGACAGCGAGCAGCTCAGCTATCGCAACCTGAGTTGCCTTGGCGAGTTTGTGTTGGGTTACCCCAACGAATATGGCCTCTACACCCCTCGCCCTCTGCTGCCCACCAGCCTGGACCCGCAACAGGTGCTTCCGCGAGCAGAGGAAGATACAAGCAGCGCCGACCTCGGCCGCAATGGATCCTACCTCGTCATCCGGCAGCTTCGTCAGGACGTGCGCGGCTTCTGGCAAGCCCTGAACGCCCGCGCCGGCGGCGTTGACGTCGAGCGCGAGGCGCTTGCCGCGCACTTGGTTGGCCGCACGCGGGACGGCGCGCCAATTGTGGTCGATCGCCCGCCACCGGCCCGCGGACAACCCATGTCTGGCGCCGGGTCCGACCTCAACGCCTTCACATTCGACGCCGACCCAGCCGGCCATCGATGCCCCATCGGCGCGCACATCCGCCGCACCAACCCACGCACCGCTGATCTGCCTCCCGGCGGCGATGGTCTCGTCTCCCGGCTGATCAGGACACTGGGCCTCAACTCCGAATCCAGGGCACGCGATCTCGTGGCATCCACCCGCTTCCATCGATTGCTGCGACGAGGTCGTGAATACGGGACCCAGGTGACGCCCGAACAGGCACTGCGGCTGCAAACGCCAGTGGAATCCGGCCTGCACTTCATGTGCCTCAACGCCAACATCCAGCGCCAGTTCGAGTTCGTGCAGAGCGCCTGGATCATGAGCACTCATTTCAATGGCCTGCACTGCGAAGGCGACCCCTTGCTCGGCAATCGCAAACCCGGCCCCGGCGGCCTGCGTTGCGACTACTTCTCCATGCCCAAGGCAGACGGCCTCACCCGCCGTCTGGAAAACCTACCGCAGTTTGTGACCGTCGCCGGCGGCGCCTACTTCTTCCTGCCAGGCATCCGCGCCCTGCGCTGGCTGGCCTCCGCCACTCCCGCATGAGGGGAATCCCATGGACTCAAACACGGCGAGGCCCATACCGCCCGCCAACACCGGCTCCCGGTTTCTCAATCTGCTATCCGACACCACATTCAAGCTCCTGCAGTTGGAACGCCGTTTCGACCGCATCCTGCGTCCACCATTTGACGCAGTGCTGCGGGACCCCATCGCTCGCCTGGCAACTGCGCTCATCAACAGCCAACGTATCAACGAAAAACTGGCACTGGCGCAGGAGAAACCGTTCGGCGGCGAAGACGAATTTGTCGACTCCATCATCGACACCTTCATGAGCCAAATGCGTGGATTGTGGAAACCGCGCGGCTTCGAACGCGGTGGCAACACAAAGACCCACGGTATTGTCCGCGCCGAATTCATTGTTCACCCGAATCTACCGAAAGAATTCCGCCACGGAATCTTCGCCAGACCCCAGACTTTCAGAGCCTGGGTACGATTCTCCGGCCCTGGCCCTTACATCACCCCGGACATCGATGACGTCGGGTTCATGAGCATCAGCATCAAGTTGCTGGGCGTGCCAGGTCCGAAGCTGATGGATGAGGAAAAGTACACGCAGGATTTCTTTGGCGTCTCGACGCCCACATTCGTGACTCCTGACGTCCGCGCCAATGCTCAGCTGCAGAAGGAAAGCCTGAAAAACGCTTCCATTTTTTACTTCGTCAACCTGAACCAACCTCACCTGCTGGATTTCATCATGCAGGGACTGTGGGTGAAGACGCAGAGCAGCCCGTTCGAGGCACCCTACTTCAGTTGCGTTCCATACCTGCTCGGCGAAGGCCAGGCAATGCAGTATTCGGTCTGGCCCAAAACGACCGCACGCACGCCGATCCCGCGGTTACCCTTCAGGCCGCCCGATAATTACCTGCGCGAAGCGATGGTGAAGGCGCTGAACGGCGCGGACGTGGAACTGGATTTCCGTATCCAACTGCAGACCGATTCGTTCCTGATGCCCATTGAGAATGCGGCCGTGCTGTGGCCGCAGCAGTTGTCACCACGGGTGTCGGTGGCAACGCTGCGAATTCCCAGGCAGAAATTCGACTCGCCCGCGCAGATCAACTTCGAGAAACAGCTTTCGTACAACCCATGGCACTGCATTCCCGAGCACCGGCCACTGGGAAACCAAAGTCGCGCACGGAAGCGGATGTATCTCGCGCTGTCGACATTCCGACACCAGATGAATGCCATCCCCCACTACGAGCCCACCGGCGACGAAACCTTCGAGTGACGCAGAACAACGAACGCAAATCGATTGACGCCAACGTCTAACGGCGAACGGCGAGCACCCCGTCCAGTTCCATCTCGGTAGAAAAGCCCGCCTGCCGCAGCCGACTGGCCACCTCTTTCGGCACATCCCGGCCAGTGGTGAGCTTGTTTGGCGTCCCCGTGTAGTGAAACAGCAGCCCCCGCGGGCGCAGCACCCGGGCCAGGTGGTCATAGAAGGCCTGCGAGTAGAGCTCACCAGCAATGCCAAACCGCGGTGGGTCGTGGAGCACGGCGTCGAAGCTTCGGTCCGGTAGACAGCTGATCGTCACCGCGACATCGCCGCGCACCAGCGTCAGTCCGCTAGCCAACAGCGGCGTCGCGGCGCTCCGGCCCGCCGCCAGCGACAAACTGCCATCCACCGGACCGGCCAGGCCGGTCAACTCCAACTCCACGGGCGTGGCAACCGGTGACCAAGGGTTCAGCCCCCGCAGCCACACTACATCCTGATTCTTCTCAAACGACAGCACACCAGCCGCCTGCCCCTGCAGGCACCAGGCGGCGAAGTACCCCAGCCCACCGCAGGTATCCAGAATCGCCTTCCCGCGAGGCCGGATCAGCCCGACCTTGCGTCGCGCGTCCTCGTAAGGTGAAACCTTCGCAGTAGGCAGCATCTTGATGCCGTCGATCTCGAAGGTCGGGGCGCCCCACTCCGTGGGCACCAACTTGATGAGCGAGTTGGTGTAGCGAGCCACCGGCGCAAACTCCTCACCCGCCCAGTAGTAGATCGTCCGGTCCTTGCACGCCGGCAGAAAGGGATAGCTCGCCCCCTGCCAGCGCCACTGGTCCGCGCTCACCTCGACAGAAGTCTGCGATCGGTCCAGGTCGAGCGAGCATTCGACCGCGGAAATACCCGAGCGAGCCGCGGTACGCAGCGCCTCGTGTACTTTCAATGTCAAAAGCGGCCCCATGTCCGGAAATGATAGCAGCTATACTGCCCGCCCCGATTTTCACCGCGGCGTTGCAATTGAAGTACTCCCTCGCCGGGCTGACCGCCCTCGTCCTTGCCCAGAATGCCCTCGGCGCGGACACCGTCATCCACGCTGGCACACTGATCGATGGCGTCTCCGCGGCTCCCCGCCACAATGTCTCGATAACGATTCGCGACGACGAGATCGTGGCCGTCGAAAACGGCTTCACAACGCCATCCGGCGCGCATGTCATCGACCTCTCGGGCTCAACGGTATTACCCGGATTCATCGACTGCCACGTGCACGTCGCGGCAATGCTTCCCAGCCACACGAACGCCACGGAGTATTGGGTAACACACAACGACATCGATCGAGCGTTTGACGGTCAACTATTCGCCCGTCAAATGCTCCAGCAGGGCTTCACCAGCGCACGCGATGTCGGCGGTGGCGATGACTCAGTTGCACTGAGAAAGGCAATCGACGCCGGTAAAGTTCCAGGCCCTCGCCTGATGGTCGCGCTGGAGCCTCTGGGACCCACCGCCGGCCACGGAGATCCCTACAACGGACTCGATCACGGCCTCTCTCATCCCGGTTGGAGCAACGGGATCGTCGACAGCCCGGAACAAGCGAGAATTCGCGTACGCGAGCACAAACAGCGCGGCGCGGATGTCATCAAGCTCATGCCATCCGGCGGCATCGCCTCAACCGGCGACGACCCCCGGCAGCAACTCATGACCAACGACGAAATGCGCGTCGCGGTCGAAACGGCTCACTCGCTCGGAATGAAGGTAGCAGCCCACATTTACCCCGCGCCAGCAATCGAGAATGCCGTGCGGGCCGGCGTCGACTCAGTCGAGCATGGATCCTTCGCGACCGCCGAAACGTTCGCGTTGATGAAGTCGCACGGAACCTACCTGGTTCCAACACTGACTGTTTACGACGTGTTCTACACAGTCGCTCACGACCATCCCGAGTTGCTCACGCCAGGCACCGCTCCCAAGGAGCTCGCGAACGACCTGCTGCCCAAGAAAAACCTGCCTTTGGCCGTGAAGTCCGGCGTGAAAATTGCCTATGGCACGGATCTCGGGGAAGGCGATCACACGCTGGAGTTTGCGTTGCTGATCGCAAATGGCATGAAGCCGATGGATGCGATATTCGCAGCGACGCGCAATGCCGCCGACCTCCTGGGTCGGTCGGACGAGGTAGGCTCGATCCAACCCGGGAGGTGGGCTGATATCGTGGCGATACCAGCCGACCCCACCACGCAACCCGAGGCTCTGCGCCATGTCGGGTTTGTCATGAAAGGGGGTGTCGTTTACCGGTTAAACGGACACCCCATCGCTCAGGAGTGAGCGTTTCAGTGTGATCCAACCTTCTGGACGGCCGGAAGGTTGGCGCTGATTGCCGAGACACCATCGACACCACCAATCTTGCAGATGGGGTGCGAGAAGTCATTCGACACACTGGGCGAAGGCACGAGGCCTTCGTAGTTGATGTTGTCGTCGCTCTTCGGACTCACACCACTCGGTACAAAGTCCAGGTTCAGACGATGGCGGGTCCGCCAGGCAATGTTGTGATCGGCACAAGAAGTGTCACCGCTGACACCAATCGCGCCAATGAGCTGGCCCTTGGCGTTGTAAAGAGCCAGGCCCCCACCGAACACGTTCACTCCACCGATCCGATGGCCGACCATGGGATCGTCCTCCTGGCCGAAGTTGGATGACGGCCCCTGGTAGGCCACCCCGGTATCCACCGGATTGCTGTGCTGTAGTCCATACAACGTGCCACCAGGCTGCACTGCAGCATAGAGATTCGCGGTGGAAAGCGACAACGCCGGCAGGCTGAAAGAATTTGCGGTATTCGCTTTCTGCGCGGAGATGACCCGGCTGCCGGGCCATTGAGCGCCGCGGTTGTTGCCGGTGAAGGCAACCTGACACACCAGTCCGTCGCGATTCACGACCGTTGCCCACATGTCGAGATTAAACCCGCCGTTGCTTTGCGCGCGGGCGTATTCCAATGCGGACTGCAGCACGTGGTGATCGGGCAATCCCACGCAGCTCGCCCAGTAGACACCCTGACCCTGACCCTGACCCTGATTGTCTGCCACGG
>Ga0207703_10000379_pt1 | contig 47532 bp, 52 predicted proteins | sample KBSSwiS12_FD_184304 | JGI IMG/M metagenome (GOLD analysis project Ga0207703, IMG submission 184304) | Switchgrass rhizosphere microbial communities from Kellogg Biological Station, Michigan, USA - KBS Switchgrass S1-2 (SPAdes) (version 2) | ecosystem: Host-associated > Plants > Roots >... | reverse complement strand
GCCTATCGCACCGCCGTCGCGGTGGCGCGTGTTGCGATGGCCGATGCGTGGGACAACCCTGCCGGTGACGCGATGTATTTCCACGCCCGGCGCGTTTCGCCCGGCTGGCGGATGCAGAAGGTCGCGTCGATCGGAAATCACATCTTTTATCGTTGAGCGGATCGGGTCGCTATTTGACCCGTTCGTGAAATGTTCTAGATCGGGGGGATGTTGCAGCGTCCCCCCGATTCGTGTGTAGATGCGCCGGAGTCGGCGCTTTGCGCGCTTGATGTCGCGCGCGGCACGGTCAGGATGCTGCTTCGCCACGATCTGGTCGCTATGGCGGAGGTCGCCCTCGATGGCGGCCGCCGCGCCGATCTGATGGCGATCGATTCTCGCGGCAACATCGTCATCATCGAGATCAAGGTGTCACGCGCAGATCTGCTCGGTGACGCGAAATGGACTGATTATCTGGGCTGTTGCGATCGCTTCTACTGGGCGATTCCTGCCGGTTTCGACGCGCGGCCACTCGATGGCGAGGCGTTTCTGCCGCAGCGGACTGGCGTTATCATTGCCGATCGCTATGACGCGGCCATCGTCCGCGAAGCGCATACCGAGCCACTCTCCGCAGCCACCCGCAGGCGCAACACCCTTGCCTTTGCACGACGCGCAGGCCGGCGGCTGATCGGCCTGATCGACCCCGATGCCGAAGCTTTGATCTGAACCAGGGTCAGGCGCGCGCGGCCTGGTGCTTAAAACTTCGGCCCTGAAACTGCCCGGCGCGGCTTTTTCGGCGTTTCAGCCATCAGCTTGGCCATTGCCGGCGATCGCGCATCGTCAGTGGCATAATCGCGTGCTGACTTGCCGGCGAGCAGGTCGGGCTGGTCGGGGTCAGCCCCCGCCGTCAACAACATGCGAGCCGTCGCCAGATCGCGATTCTGCACGGCCCTGATCAGCGGGGTCTCACCGCTTGAATTGCCGAGATTCACATTGGCGCCCTGGGCCAGCAGCAGCTGGATCAGGTCGCCTGCCCCTGTGGTCGCGGCGAGCAACAGCGGCGTCGTGCCCTTGTTGTCCTTGATATTGGGGTCGGCGCCCTTGGCGAGCAGAAAGTGCAGATAGGTCGCGTCGCCGCGCTTGACGACGATATGAAGCGCGGTTTCGCCGGTGGAATAGTCACGCGTGTTGATGATAGTCGTGCCCGGCTGGTTCAGGAACTTCATCACATCGTCGCCCTTGGCGTCGCGGACGGCCTGGAGGAATCTGTAGCTGTCCGATCCGCCCATCTGTGCCGAGGCGGGGGCGGTAGTACCGAGCAGCACCGCCGCGAACGCGGTGCCGATTATGCGTGCGAACATCGTGCGACTGATCCCTGGTTCGATTGGGCTTCGGGGCGACCTTGCGTGGCGAAGCGTAACAGATCATGGCTGGCGGCGCCATGAACGAAACCTGCGCGCGCCGCCCGCATCCGATCCGCGCCCTTGCCCTCCCGCTCTGGGCGGCGCTTTCCCTCACTGCCTGTTCCGGCCCGGCGCCAAGCGCACGGGCGCCGCTCGAAGGCGCGAAGATCGGTGGCCCCTTCACATTGATCGACCAGAATGGCCACAAGGTCAGCGATCGCGATTTCGCCGGCAAATACCGGATCATGTATTTCGGCTACACCTTCTGCCCCGATGTCTGCCCGACCGACGCCCAGAATATCGGGGCCGGGCTGCGGATACTTGAGGCGAGCGACCCGGTGCTCGCCGCGAAGGTCGTGCCGATCTTCGTCACGGTCGATCCGGCCCGCGATACGCCTGCCGTGCTCAAGGCCTTTGTCAGCGCTTTCCATCCGCGCATGGTGGGCCTGACCGGCAGTCCGGAGGCAATCGACGCGGTCGCGAAGGAGTTTGCGGTCTTTTATCAGAAGAAGGACGCGGCACCTGGCGGTGGCTATATGGTCGATCACAGCCGGGTGGCCTATCTGATGGATCCGCAAGGCAAGCCGCTCGCGCTGCTGCCGGAGGAGAAGTCGGGCCAGGCGGTCGCCGACGAAGCGAGGCGCTGGGTGAAATGAGCGAGCGTTTCTGGGAAACCACGCCGATCGAGGCGCTCGATCGCGGCCAGTGGGAGGCGCTGTGTGACGGCTGCGGCAAATGCTGCGTCCACAAGCTCGAGGATGAGGAAACCGGCGAGCTGATGCCGACCAATGTCTCGTGCCGTTTGCTCGACCGGGCCACCGCGCAATGTTCGGATTATCGCCACCGCCACGCTTATGTCAGCGAGTGCGTGCGGCTCACCCGCGACAATGTCCGCACCATCGACTGGCTGCCTGCGACCTGCGCCTATCGCCTGCGCGCCGCCGGCGAGACGTTGCCGCGCTGGCATTATCTGGTCTGCGGCGATCGTGATGCGGTCCACCGCGCGGGCGAATCCGTGCGTGGCTGGACGATTTCCGAAGAGGACGCCGGCGATCTGGAGCATCATCTGGTCGATCGCCAACTGTGAGCCCACCGGTCGAGATCGTCCGCAACGCCCGCGCCCGCCGCGCGAAGCTGTCGGTCGATCCGGCGAGCGGCCGGGTCCGGCTTACCTTGCCCGCGCGCGCGCCGGTCAAATCCGCGTTGCTCTGGGCCGAGGGGCAGCAAGCCTGGATCGCGGCGCAACAGGCGCGCCTGCCGCGCCCGCGCCCGTTCGTGCCGGGCGGTACTTTTCCGCTGGGTGATTCGCAGCTGACGATTGAATGGCGCGAAGACGCGTCACGCCGGATCGCGCGTGACGGGGATGTTTTGCGATGCGGCGGCCCGCGTGATGGTCTGGCGCGGCGGATCGAATCCTGGCTGAAGCGCGAGGCGCTCCGCGTGCTGAGCGCTGAAACCGCTGAGTTCGCCGCCCGCGCGGGCGTCGGGGTAACCAGGGTCTCGATCGGCGATCCACGCGCGCGCTGGGGGAGCTGCGCGTCGAGCGGCGCGATCCGCTATAGCTGGCGGCTGATCCTGGCGCCCGATTTCGTGCGCCGCGCCACCGTTGCCCATGAGGTCGCGCACCGAGTCCATATGAACCACGGCGCCGAGTTCCACGCTCTGGTCAAGCGCCTCGATGAAAACGATCCTGCCCGGTCGAGCGCGTGGCTACGCGCCAATGGCGCTGCGCTGCACTGGATCGGACGCGATTATTCCTGAGGATGGTCGCCCGGCCGTTCCGGCGGCAGGGTAGCAGGCGGGCGATCCCGCGGTTCAGGCGTCCGTCCGGGCGCCCGCTGGGGTCGCGGCGTGTCGCGGCCGAGAACATGGTCCATCCAGTCCTGATCGAGCCTTTCCGGCCGGGCGGCGGGGCGGCTCTCGCCTGGCGGCAGCGGGTTTCCGTCTGGATCGACCAGCTGATCGGGCGGACCATCGCTGCTCTGGGGGACCGGATCGCCATTCTCGTCGACGAACATGCCATTGTCGGGCTGGCCGAATTCCTGGTCGGGCTCGAGCTGGAAGTCGGGCAAGGTCACCTGGGTCTCGAACTGTTCGATGGGCCGATTCGCGGTGGCGGGCTTCATGAACGCGGCAAAGGCGCGCGCTGGCGCGGTGCCGCCATGCAGGCCGGGAATCGCCTTGGCATCGTCGCGGCCCATCCACACGCCGGTCGTCAGCCCGCTCGAAAAACCGAGGAACCAGCCATCCTTGCTTGAGCTGGTCGTACCGGTCTTGCCGGCGACCGGCCGGCCGATCTGGGCTGCCTTGCCGGTGCCGGTGTTGACCGCGGTCTGGAGCAGATCGACCATCTCGGCTGCGACATAGGGCGCGACCAGCACATGGCTGCGGTCGATCTGTTGCTGATAGATGACCTCGCCGTTCGCAGTCACCTTGGTGATGCCATAAGGGGTCACCGCGACGCCCTTGTTGCCCACGCTGGCGAAGGCACGCGTCATGTCGATCAGATGGACATCCGAGCTGCCGAGCACCATCGAGGGATAGGTGTTGATCGGCGTGGTGATGCCGAAGCGCCGTGCCATGTCGGCGACGGTACCGAAGCCCACCTGCTGGCCGAGCTTGGCCGCCACGGTATTCACTGAATACGCAAAGGCCGTACGCAGCGTCATCTGCCCGGAATTGTGGCGTGAATCGTTATGCGGGCTCCAGCCGTTGATCGTGATCGGCTCGTCGACCTCGGTGTCGTCGGGCTTGCGGCCCGCCTCCAGCGCCGCGAGATACACGAACAGCTTGAAGGAAGAACCCGGCTGCCGCTCCGCCTTGGTCGCGCGATTATAGTTGGAGGTCACATAATCGGTGCCGCCGACCATCGCCCGCACCGCGCCATCGCGGTCGATGCTGACCAGCGCACCCTGAGCGCCGGCCGGCACATTGGTTCGGATCGCCTCGTCGGCGACCCGCTGCATGTTGAGATCGAGCGTAGTCCACACCTCGAGCGGCCGGTTCGTCTCATCGATCATCGTGTCGAGCTGCGGCAGCGCCCAGTCAGTGAAATACCGGACGCTGTTCTGCTTCGGCTCGGGTGCGAGGGTGATCGCCTTTGGGTTGGCCGCGGCCGCCTGGGCCGGGGTGATCTTGCCGGTTTCGACCATCAGCTGGATGACGACTCCGGCACGACCGACCGCTGCATCGGCATCGGCGGTCGGCGAATAGATCGAAGGCGCCTTCACGAGCCCGGCAATCACCGCGGCCTCCGACAGGGTCAGATGATCAGCGCCGTGCCCGAAGAATTTCCGGGAAGCGGCATCGATGCCGTATGCGCCCCCACCGAAATAGACCTTGTTGAGATAGAGTTCGAGGATCTGGTCCTTGGTGAATTTGCGCTCCATCGCGAGCGCGAGCAGCGCCTCGCGCGATTTGCGGCCGAGATCATATTTGTTCGACAGGAAGATCGTCCGGGCGACCTGCTGCGTGATCGTCGACGCGCCCTGGATTCGCTTGCCGCTGCCGCGATTGGCGACGGCGAGCTTGACCGATCGCGCCAGCCCGATGGGATCAATGCCGATATGCGACCGAAACCGCCGGTCCTCGACCGCGACCATAGCATCGCGCATCACGGGCGGGATCCTGTCATAGGACAGCCACTCGCCATAGCTCGGCCCGATCGAGACGATCACCGTGCCGTCAGCGGCATGGACCCGGATCATCTGGCCGTTGGGCGAGGATTTGAGCTCATCGAAGCTCGGCAGTTGTGACTTCTGGATATAGACCGCGACGATCAGCGCGATCAGCCCGAGGACGAACATCACACCGAAGATGCGCAGCGTCAGCTTCAGCCGGCGGCGCCAGATCGGGGGCAAGGATGGCAGGGAGAGGATGGCCATGGGGCGTTTGCGGGATAAGCCCTAATGGTTGAGCAGACAAGACGTCGGCATGATGGGCTTTTGGTGCAGCTTTGATGGACAGGGAATGAACCGCCGCCCCTCAGGCCGCGGCTTCGCCATGACTATCGGCGCTGCGCGCGCGGAAATCGAGGCTGAGCGAGTTGATGCAATAGCGCAGGCCGGTCGGCGGCGGTCCATCGGGAAAAACATGGCCGAGATGCCCGTCGCACCGCGCGCAGCGCGCCTCGGTGCGAGTCATGCCGTGGCTCACATCGCTATGTTCGGTCACGTGCTCGGGTGCGCTCGGCCGGGTGAAGCTCGGCCAGCCCGATCCCGAATCATATTTGTCGGCGCTGTCGAACAGCGGGTTGGCGCAGCCGGCGCAGCGATAGATGCCATCGGCCTTGTTGTTGTCGTAACGCCCTGAAAAGGCAGGCTCCGTGCCCGCCTCGCGCAGCACATGATATTGCTCCGGGGAGAGCTTCTTGCGCCATTCGGCTTCGGAAAGGGTCAAATGGTCCATGGGCGGCAGCTTTCCAGCGGCACGGGCGGCTGGTCAAGGTGCGAATGGTTGATCCGGGTCAGCCGCGCGACGGCATCGACGAAAATAGGCGCATGCCGGGCGATCATCACCGCCCCGCGCGCAAGGCCTGGGCGCTCCGCAGCGGTGCGAATCGCGCCGGCAAGTCCGATCGGCCAGGCAAGATCGCGGGCGAGCCTCGCCTGGAAGGGAATCGCCGCGGCGACACCGCCAGCCGCATAGGCGTTGGCCGCGCGGATTCCGCTCGCGATCGCGATGCCCATGCCCTCGCCCGCCAGCGAAGGAATCACCCCCGCCTGATCGCCCAGCCGAAACAGGCCGGCCTCGCCGCCGCGCATGCGCCAGCCATAGGGTACATTCGCCACTGCATCGATCGGCTCGCTGCCGCCGCGCCAGGCGAATCGCTCGCCAAGTCGCGGACATTCCTGCGCCAGCGCATCGAGCAACCGCTCCGGGCTACCCGCCTCTGTCAGGCGCGAACGGTGGACCGCCATGCAGCAATTGGCGCTGCCATCCTCCTGCAGCACCACGCCGATATAGCCGCGATCGAACAGATGCAGCTCGATTGCATCGCCGATCAGCCGCCCGAGCGCCGGCGATGCGGCAAGCCGCACGCGGAGCCCAAGCGTCGGGTCGGTCCCGCGCGCTTGGGCTGGCCGAGCGAGCCCGCGGACATCATGCTTGCCGCTGGCCAGGAACAGCGCGTCACTCGCGAGATCGGCGCCATCCTGCAGCCGTACGGTCCGGCCTTCGACCACTTTCACCATGACGCCACGTTCGATCGCCGCTCCCGCTCGCTCCGCCTGCGCGAGCAAGACCGAATCGAGCCGGTGGCGCGACACGGCAAGCCCTGGGCACGGCAGGGCGGCTTCGACCATATGATTGCCGGCAATCAGCCTGATCCGAGTCACCCGCGCCGGGCTTAGCATTTCCGGGGTGACGCCAAGGCTGCGGAGCGAATCGAGCGTGCGCCAGCTGAGGAACCCGCCGCACAGGGCGTCGCCGGTCTCGCGGTTCCGCTCGACCAGCAGGTGCGGCCATCCGGCGCGGGCGAGCAGAATCGCCGCGCTCGCGCCCGCCGGGCCACCGCCGACGATCAGCGCAGCGCTTCGACGCATAATCGGAACGGAAAGGCCCGGCAAACCCGCGCCGAAACCCCGGCCTCGGCCAGGATCGGCGGCCATTCACCGGGGCGATAGGCGCGCGCGATCGAGAGAGTGCCGTCATGACGTACAATCGGGTGCCAGCCAGCGATTCGCGCCAGGATCGGGAACCCCCAATGCGGAAAGCCATGGCGATGCAGATCGTTGATCAGCCAGCCACGCCGCGCTTCGCCGGCCATGAATCGCAGGAAAGCGACCAGCTGGGGGTGAGTCATGTGATGCGCGACCAGGCTGCTGATGATGAAATCCCAGCCGCCACCGGCATGGTCGGCATAATCGCCGGTCACATAGCGGATCGCGAGATCGTCCGGCGTATGCGCTCGCGCGGCCAGTTCGCTGCGCGGATTGAGATCGACCCCGACCAGCTCGGCGGCGATTCCCCGCTTTTTCGCCCAGCGTGCGATCCGCCGCAGCATGTCGCCATCGCCGAACCCGACATCAAGCAGACGGAAGCTCGTCATACTTTTGCTGCCCCGCGCGAGGAAATCGAGTGTCGGCCGGGCTGCCATGGTGATTGCATTGACCCTGGCGAGATCGCCCACCACATCGGCATAGACGGCGGCGTCGAGATCCTCACTGTCCATCAGCTCTTCGGCGATGGCGCGGGTGGCGAGGTCAATCATGCCGCGCCCCGGAACCCGAAACCCTCGGCCGCGAGCCCGGGTCCGAAGGCAAGCGCGACGCCATCCGCGATCGGCGGGCCGGCGAGCAGCCGCGCCAGCACGAACATCAGGGTCGCCGACGACATATTGCCATTATCGGCCAGCACGCCGCGTGAGGCGCCAAGCGCCGCTGGCGGCAGGCCCAGGCTGTGCTCGACGGCATCGAGGATCGATCGCCCTCCGGCATGCACCGCCCAGCTGTCGATCTCCGCCGGCGCCCGGCCCCCGGTCGCGGCGGCGGCGAAATCGGGGTCCGCCAGTCCGGCTGCGATCCGCGCCGGCACCTCGCCCGACAAATGCATCGCAAAGCCGCTGTCCGTCACGTCCCAGCGGATCAGTTCCGCCGAATCCGGCAGGGTGGTCGCAAAAGGCTGGCCGATCGCAAGGCCCGAGGCCTCGGCGGTGACGAGCGCAGCCGCCGCACCATCGCCGAACTGAAGCATCGCCAGCAGCGGCTCGACGTCACTGACCGCCTGGAGATGCAGCGTCGAAAGTTCGACGCACAGCACCAGCACCCGCGCCTCGGGCTCGGACCGGACGATATGCCGCGCGGTCCGGATCGCCGCCACTGCGGCATAACAGCCCATAAAACCGATCAGCAGTCGCTCGATCGAGGGCGGCAGCCCGATCCGCTGCGCTATGATCTGGTCGATCCCGGGTGCGACAAAACCTGTGCAGCTCGCGACGACGAAATGGGTGATGCCGGCAATCGGCACCTGCGCCTCCAGGGCCTTGATCGCCGCGATGCCGAGCACGGGCGCGGTTTCGGCGTAAAGTCGCATCCGCTCGGCGGTACCCGGCAGTTGGGCGCGCGCGTAAAAGCCCGTCGCCGCCACTGGCGATCCGCCGCCGGAGGTGCGGTCGAGCACTGACCAGCGATGCTCGATGCCCGATCGTGCCGCCATCCGCGCAAACAGTTTCGCGGCGCGCTCATCCGCAATCCGGCTCTGCGCCCAATCGATAAAGGCGTGGTGGATATCATGGTCGGGAACGGCCGTGCCGATCGCGTTCAGATGAGCAAGTATCTCAGGCAAGATCGGCTTTCGGCGGACGCGAAAAGGCTCGCGTTTCAAGTGCACTCGTTTGCGTAACGCTAGTGTAGCGCGGTCGATCCGTTGGTGCCAAAGCTTTGCCGGAAGGTTCTATCGGCGGCGAAATTCCTACGCCATCCCGGAACAGGCCGGGCAAGAAAGGCGACGGACGGACTGATGTCCGTCCGCCCCATGCCGGTGATGACCGGTTCCTCGAAGAGAATGTGGTGCGGCCGAGAAGACTCGAACTTCCACGGGCTTTCGCCCACAACGACCTCAACGTTGCGCGTCTACCAGTTCCGCCACGGCCGCACGTGAAACACCGCCGGACAAGCCCCGGCAGCTGGTAGGGGAGCGCCCCTAGCAAGGTGCCGCGCCGATAGCAACCGCCGATAGCAACCCGATCGCGCACCTATCGCGGTCGCCTCCGGCACGGTAGCAGGGCGCCATGTCGCGTATCTCCGCCACCCCCATCGCCGATGAGACGCGCCGCATCCTCGCGCTCGCCTGGCCAGTGATGCTGACCAGCCTCAACTGGACGATCCTTCACGTCACGGACGTCGTGCTGGTTGGGCTGGTCGGCACTGCCGAAGTCGCGGCGCTCGGCGCCAGCCGTTCGCTGACCTTCGTCGCGATCGTCGCCGGGCTGGCCGGACTTTCGGGCACCCTCGTCTTCACCGCGCGGGCGGACGGTGCCGGCGACCTGAAGCGCACCGGCGGCGTGCTGCGCGAAGGGCTGGTGCTCGCCCTGTTGCTCGGCCTCGCGATCGGCCTCACGCTGTTCCTGTTCGCGGCGCCGATGCTTGCCTTCATGGGTGTGACCGAAGAGCTTATGCCCCAGGCGGCGCGGGTTGTGCGGGTGATGGGCATATCCTTCCCGTTCCAGCTGGTGATCGTCGCGGTCAGCTATTTTCTGGAGGGTATCAGCCGCCCGCGCCGGGTGATGGCGGTCAATCTCATGATCCTGCCGCTCAACGCGCTGCTCGCCTGGGCCTTGTCGGGTGGCCATCTCGGGCTGCCCGCGCTCGGGGCGGTGGGTGCTGCGACCGCCACCGCCATCGCTTCGGCCGCCGGCGCGGCCGCGATGCTCGGCGCTGCCTGGACCCTGCCGCGCGCGAAGATGCGCGGCGTTCATGACGTCTCCCTGGCGGCGTGGCGTCAGGCAGGGGTTGGCGTCGTGCGTCTCGCGCGCTTCGGCGTGGTCCCCGCCATCGCCTCGGGGCTCGAGCTTGCCGGCTTCTCGATCCTGATCGCGCTTTCGACTCAGCTCGGAGACGCTTCGGCCCATGCCTTCCAGATCGTTTTCTCGATCCACAACGTCACTTTCTCCGTGGCGCTCGGGCTGGGTTCGGCGGCTGGGGTGCGCGCGGGCAATGCGGTCGGCGAGGGCGATCCTGCCGCGGCCACGCCGCGCACCCTGATCGCGGTCGGTGTGGCGGCGCTCCTCACCGGCGGTCTCGCCGTCCTGCTGGTGATTGGCCGGGCCGGTGTCGTCGACGCCTTTCCCGCCACACCCGAAGTTCATGGCCTGGCGCTGGCGATGCTGCCCTTATGGGCGCCCTTCATCCTGTTCGACGGGGTGCAGGTTGTGTTCGTCTATGCGCTGCGCTCGCTCGGCGATCAGGTCGCGGCCGGCGTGAACAGCATCATCGCCTATTTCGTGGTGACAGGCGGGGCCGGCTGGTGGCTGATCCATGCCGGGTTCGGGCTGTCCGGGCTGGTCTGGGCATCGGGTGGCGGCATGGTCGCCGCGGCCGCGCTCCATGGCGGCCGTTTCGTCCTGCTCAGCTCTCGGAATCGCTGGAGAAGCTCAATACCAGGTTCCGCGAATTGACCGGCACGTCGAGCTTTGCGCTGTTGAAATCGACATGGCCGCGTGGCGCCAGCGTCGTCGCCTCGGGTCGGATGGTCCAGCCATAGACAACCCGGTTCTGCGCGTCCTTCAGCTCGACGCGGATATCGGGGACGTGCTGGCGCGTGTTCGTGGGGTTCACCACCTTGCCGCTGATCGCGAACATCTGGCTGCCATTGTCGAGGTCGCGGCGGTCGATCGGGTTGTTGATGATCTTCAGCGGTGTCTCTTCCGGGCCCAGGCGAAGGCCGAACTGCTTGGCGAGCCCGGGCGCACCGCCCCACAGGATCGCCCCGGCGCCGATCATCATCGCGATGCCGGCGGCAAAGGCGGCCATGGTCCAGCGCCGCGCCGGATTGCGGCGGGGGCGGAAAGGCGGTTCAGGGGCGAAGGACTCATAGCTCGGCGCGGTGCCCGGGGGCGCGATCTCGACGTCAGGTGCCGGCGGTGGTGAGGGTGGCGGCGGGGCGATGGCGGGCTCCGCCTCGGCGCGGGCGACGAGATCGAGTATGGTGCCCGGCTGGAACCAGCTGTGCTTGCACGCGGCACACCGCACAGTCCGGCCATCGGGCCCGACGGCTGAATCGGGAACCAGGTAACGAGTCCGGCACTGGCTGCATTCAAGGATCATCGATATTCGCTTCCGGCACCCCGGCCATGGGCGTCTATCTTTGAACTAAGGCCTGTCCTTAATTCCCGCAATGGTCGTGATTATGCGGAGGGGCTGACGCCACATGCACACCCCGCCTTGTGGCACGCGCCCCGATCGTGCGATGGCGGGGGCGGGGCATAACGATCAGTGAGCGGCACCGCCGATTTATGGCGAATATCGTCCAGTTCGAAAATGTAGGGCTGCGCTACGGCACCGGCCAGGAGACGCTGTCCGACGTCAGCTTCACCCTGTCGACCGGCTCCTTCTATTTCCTCACCGGCGCCTCGGGTGCGGGCAAGACGTCACTGCTCAAGCTCCTCTATCTCTCGCAGCGACCGAGCCGCGGGCTGATCCGCCTGTTCGGCGAGGACGCAGTGACGCTTCCCCGAAAAAGATTGCCCGGCTTTCGCCGCCGCATCGGCGTGGTGTTCCAGGATTTCCGGCTGCTCCCGCACCTTTCCGCCTATGACAATATCGCGCTCCCCCTGCGCGTCTCCGGCGTGTCCGAAAGCGATGTCGAGGCGCCTGTGCGCGAGATGCTTGCCTGGGTCGGCCTGTCGGACCGGGTCGATGCCAAGCCGCCGACGCTCTCGGGCGGCGAGCAGCAGCGCGTCGCCATCGCCCGCGCGGTGATCGGGCGGCCCGAAATCCTCGTCGCCGACGAGCCGACCGGCAACGTCGATCCCGATATGGCCGAGCGGCTGCTCCATCTGTTCGATTCGCTCAACCGGCTGGGCACCACGGTGGTGGTCGCGACGCATGATTTCCACCTGCTCGGCCGAATCCCCAACGCGCATATGATGCGGCTCGACAAGGGCAGGCTGCTCGATCCGACCGGTTCGCTGCGCTTTCCGCCGGTCAAACCGGAAGGGGATGCATGAGCGTCCGCCTGATCACCTCAGCCGCCGATCGCCGCCTGCTCGACGAGAGCCGGGGCACGCGCGCGATGACGTGGATCATGGCGATCATGCTGTTCCTGACGGTCCTCGCGGCAGCCCTTGGGCTCGGCACGCTGTCGGCAGCGAGCCTGCTCGATCGCCAGCTCGCCGGGCGCCTGACGGTACAGATCGTAGAGCCGGTCGACCATGTCCGCGAAGCGCAGACCGCGGCGGCCGTGGCGGTGCTCAGGCAACAACCCCAGGTCGTCAAGGTCCATCAGGTCGATCGCGCCCAGCTTGCCGAACTCCTCAGGCCCTGGCTTGGGGCTGACGGAGCCGATCCCGATCTGCCGGTGCCGGCGATGATCGATGTCGATCTCGGCGTCGGCACCGATGCGGCGGTGGCGCGGGTGACGCGCGCGGTGCTGGCGGTCGCCCCCGCCGCCCGGGTCGATCGGCACGCAGCCTGGATGTCGCCGGTCAGCAATTTCATGAACATGGTCACCTGGCTTTCGGCGGGGCTGGTGATCTTGATGGCGGCGGCAACCAGCGCGGTCGTCCTGCTCGCCGCCCGAGCCGGGCTCGAATCGCACCGCGATACGATTGAGGTGCTGCACATGCTCGGGTCGACTGACGTGCAGGTCGCGCGCCTGTTCCAGCGCCGGATCGCGCTCGATACCCTGTTCGGCGGAATCCTCGGCACCGCTTTTGCCATGGGCATCGTCGCGCTGGTCGGGTTGCAGCTCGCTGACCTGGGTTCGGATCTGCTCGGCGGCCTCGCTCTGTCGAGCCGGGATTGGGTGTTGCTCGGCCTACTGCCGATCTCCTTCGCCCTGCTCGCGACCTGGGCGGCGCGGTTCGCCGTGCTCGGCGCCCTGAGGCGAATTCTGTGATCTGGCGCATTCTTGGCGTCATCGTCCTGCTATGGGCGTTCGGTTTCGCGCTGTTCGCGATCGGCATGGCGGCGCCGCTGGGCGACGCGAAGACGGACGGCATCGTGGTGCTGACCGGCTCGCCCGGGCGGATCGATCACGGCATCGCGCTGCTCGAAAAGCATGAGGCGCAGCGGATGCTGATCAGCGGCGTCGCACCCCAGGTGCGGCCGGTCGAGCTCGCCCGGGAATATCGCGCCTCGCCGGCGCTGTTCGCCTGCTGCATCGATCTCGGCCATGAGGCCGTCGATACGCGCTCGAATGCGGAGGAGACCGCTGCCTGGGTCAAGCATCATCATTATCGCTCGATCAGGCTCGTCACCTCGAACTGGCACATGGCCCGCGCCCGGCTCGAGCTCGCCAACGCCCTGGGCAATGACGTCACGGTCATGGAGGACAGCGTCCCCAACACGCCGCGCTTCGGCCTGTTGGTCAACGAATATAACAAGCTGCTGGTCCGCCGCGTCGCGCTCTGGCTCGGGGTCGGCACGTGAACTGGCTGCGCACGATCGCCTTCATGATCGTCTTCTATCTGGGCTCGGTGCCGATTGTGCTGCTCACGCCGATCACAACCCTGTTCGGGCGCAAGGCGCTGATCGTCCACACTCATATCTGGACGAAATTCCACGGCTGGACGACTGAGCATATCCTCGGCATCCACCGCCGCCTCGAAGGCGAACTCTATGCCGCTGGGCCGGTGATCTACGCCGCCAAGCACCAGGCCATGTACGAAACGCTGGAGCTCGGCCGCATGCTGCGTACGCCGGCGATCGTCATGAAGCAGGAACTTGCCTCGATCCCGATCTGGGGGTGGGCGGCGCGGAAATACGGCGTCATCGTCGTCGATCGCGAAGCCAGCGCCGGCGCGCTCCGCCGGATGGTGCGCGAGGCCCAGGCGGAACTCGCGCTCGGTCGCTCGATCCTGATCTTCCCGGAGGGCACCCGCGTCGCCCCCGGCGAACAGCCGCCTTTGCGAGCGGGCCTTGCCGGCCTGTATCAGATGCTCAAGATTCCGGTGATTCCGGTCGCGATCGATTCAGGGCTGGTCTGGCCGAGGCACGGGCCAAAACATGCGGGCGTGGTGACGTTCCGCTTCGGCGAACCTATCCCGCCCGGACTGCCGCGCGCCGAGGCGGAGCGGCGGGTGCATGAAGCGATTAACGCGCTGGAGAAATAGCGCTCATCCTTCTCCCTCTCCCCTTGTGGGAGAGGGAAGGGGCCCATCGCGTAGCGATGGGAAGGGTGAGGGGGACTCTCGTTGGGTCAACACTCCTCAGTCCCCCTCATCCTTCCGTTGCTTCGCTCCTCCCTCCTTCTCCCACAGGGGGAGAAGGAATAGCCTCAGCTCTCAGCAAAATCCGACGCACGATTCCCAAGCAGAAACCGCGGCCCGGCTCCAGCCCGCGCCGCCCTGTCTCCCGGATTGTACAGCGCGCACCGCTCCAGCGACAGGCAGCCACAGCCAATACAGCCGTCGAGCAGGTCGCGCGTCCGCTCGAGCATCTGGATCTTCGCATCGAGCGCGCCGCGGATCCCCGCGCTGATCGCCTGCCAGTCCTCCTGGGTCGGCGCGCGGCCATGCGGCAGCGTGGCGAGCTGGGCTTCGATCTCGCCCAGCGTCAGCCCGAGCCGCTGGCCGATCAGAGCGAACGACAATCGCCTGATGTCGGATCGCAGGAACCGCCGCTGGTTGCCGCCGGTGCGGATCGCGCTGACCAGCCCGCGCACCTCGTAATAGCGGATCGCCGAGACTGACATGCCGGTCCGCCGGGCCAGCTCGCCGATCGTCAGCAGCTTCGTTTCGGCCATCATGGAGTCTTTCAAAAACAAGCTTGACCTCACCTTAGCTTGAGGTCGTACGACTCGCAAATCGCGGGGCCACACCCGCCATTTCAGTGGAGAAAATCATGGCATCGCTTGCAATCGAACATGTGAACGTGACGGTCCGGGATCCGGAGCGCACCGCCGCCATCCTCTCAAACCTGTTCGGCTGGTATGTCCGCTGGAGCGGCGCGGCGCGCGACGGCGGCCATACCGTCCATGTCGGCACCGAAGCGCATTATATGGCGCTCTATACCGGGCATGACGTCACCTACACTGATGCGGACTTCGCCAAGGGTCGTCCGCTCAACCATGTCGGTGTCGAAGTCGATGATCTCGATGCGACCGAGGCAAAGGTCATCGCGGCCGGCCTGGTGCCCTTCTCGCACGGCGATTACGAGCCCGGCCGCCGCTTCTATTTCTTCGATCCGGACGGGATCGAATATGAGGTGATCAGCTATCGATGAGGCTTCCCGTCACGCTCCCGGCGCAATGCCCGCACAATCGACCGTCGGGAGGCCATGAAGACCATTGACCTGCGCGCTGTGCGGTCACACAAAACCCAACACGCGCGACCGGTTCGAAGCGGCCCGCGCTCCATTTTCGGTGAGGAGAATGCGATGCGGATGGTTCTGGCCCTGGTCGCGACAGCGGTCGCTTTTTCCCCCGCGCTCGCGGCGGACCCGGTGACGATGAAGACAGCGCTCAGCGGCGCCGCCGAAGTGCCGTCGGGCGATCCTGACGGAACCGGTGCCGCCAGCGTCACGATCGACGCCGCCAAGGGGCAGGTCTGCTACAATTTGAGCGTCAGTGGCATCGATACGGCGACCATGGCGCATATCCATAAGGGCGCGGTCGGCGTTTCCGGTCCGGTGGCTGTGGCGCTCGATGCGCCCGCGAAGGGCTCTGCGAGTGGCTGCAAAGCCGCCCCGGCGGAGGTGATCGCTGCCATTCTCGCCACTCCGTCCGACTATTATGTCAACGTCCATAACGCCGCCTTCCCCAGCGGCGCATTGCGCGGCCAACTGGGCAAGTGACGCCAGAGGCCGGTCGCGTCCGGCTCTCTGCACCATATTGTTTTCAGGCTGCTTTTCGGGGCGGCTGGTGCGGTCGGGCGGTCACCCGGTGAGGTGACCGCCCAACCGACTTTTGGCCACCGTAATCGACTTGTGCCCAAGGCGTCTCGGTCGGTGGCTCCCTTTAGCGGGCGGGCGATTCCAGGGATTCTCCGGAAATATACTTACCGCTCTATCTGTCGCTAGTCGTGGGTCCGCCCGAAATCGGGGGCCGGATCGTCCTGGCCCTGTTCGATGATGCCGCGGCGGATCGCGCGGGTCCTGGAGAAGAGGTCGAACAACTCGTCGCCCTTGCCCCAACGGATCGCGCGCTGCAGCGCCGAGAGGTCCTCGGAGAAGCGCTGGAGCATGTCGAGCACCGCCTCGCGATTGGCCAGAAACACGTCGCGCCACATCGTCGGGTCGGAGGCGGCGATACGGGTGAAGTCGCGGAAACCACCCGCTGAATATTTGATCACCTCGCTGCGCGTCACTTCCTCCATGTCGGAGGCGGTGCCGACGATGGTGTAGGCGATCAAATGCGGCAAATGGCTGGTGATCGCCAGGACCCGATCATGATGGTCGGGCGCCATGATCTCGATATCGGCACCCAGCCGCCGCCAGAATTCGCTGACCCGCTCGGTCGCGACGGGGTCGGCGCCCTCGGGCGGGGTCACGATGCACCAGCGGCCATGGAACAGGGTCGCGAACCCGGCCTCGGGTCCGCTGCGCTCGGTACCGGCGACGGGATGCGCGGGGATTACCGTCGCGTCGGGCAGCGCTTCGGTCAGCGCGCGCACGACCTCGGCCTTGCAGCTCCCGACATCGCTGACGATCGCGTCGGCCGGCAGATCAGCGGCGATCTCGGCGGCTGCGGCACCCATCGCACCTACCGGCACGCAGAAGATGACGAGATCGGCATCGATCACCGCAGCGCCCGCCGTATCGGTGACATCGTCGAACAGCTGGAGCCGGTCGGCGGTCGCGCGCACGTCGCTATCGGCGTCATAGCCTGTCAGCCGCACCGTCGGCATCTCGACGCGCACCGCGCGCGCGATCGAGGAGCCGATCAGGCCGATGCCGATGATGGTGACGCGGGCAAAGGGAAGCATGGCGTGCGCATGGCTCATGGTCCCCGACAACGCAAGCAGCTAGGGCAAGCAGTCAGGGCAAGCTGGCGCTCCGCCATGGTCATGCTAGAAATCCCGAAACAGGGGAGGCGTGATGCGGGGCAGCTCGACATTCTGGAACGCGCTCGGCCAGGCGCGGCGGATGAACCTCGCCGCAGCGGGCGAGAAGCCGCCTGTCGAAGGAACGCCCGGCCAGACCCGCCGCGCGGTCCTTATGGCGCTCGGCGCGACCGGCCTGTCCGCCGCGCTCCCCCGGCCGCTCCGCGCCGCGCCGATCAGGGGGCCAGTCGCGATCATCGGTGGCGGCATTGCTGGTATGACGGCACTTTGGCATTTGACGCGCGCGGGTGTCGATGCCCGCGTGTATGAGGCCCGGCCGCGGCTCGGCGGGCGTATGTTCACGCATCGACCAGCAGAGGGCGTGCCGCTCGAGATCGGCGGCCAGCTGGTCAATTCAGACCACGGCGACATGCACGCTCTCGCCAGGGAATTCGGCGTAGCGCTGATCGATCGCAAGGGTGGCGAACATCGCACCGCAGTGCTGGCGGGCGGCGCCGAGCTGTCTGGAGCTTCGCTCGCCGAGGCATTGCGGCCGATCGCGGCGCAGATCGGGGCGGATTCGGACCGGCTCGACAAGGATTATGCCGGCACCGCGCGAGAGCTCGATCGCTTGTCGATCACTGACTATCTCGATCGCCATTCCGACAAGCTGCCTCAGCCCTGGGTGCGCCATCTGATGGAGGCGACAAGCCGCACTGAATATGGCGTCGAGCCCGGTCAGGCTTCGGCGATCGAGTTGGTCTTCAACCTGCCCACTGTCGAGGGCGAGCGGATCGATGTGCTCAGCCGCAGCGACGAGCGCTATCTGATCGAGGGTGGCAGCGGCGCGCTGATCGCGGCAATGGCGGCAAAGCTCGGCGACCGGATCGAAACGGGCAAAAGGCTGGCGCGGATCGAGGCGCATGGCGCCGGTGCGCGGCTCCTGTTCCTCGACGGGACGATGGTCGAGACCGGCGCTGTGATCGTTGCGGTGCCGGCGCCGCTGATGCGCACGATCGATTTCCGCCTGCCGCTGCCGCCCCTGTGGCGCCGGTTCATGCAGGAGGTCGATCTCGGCTATAATGAGAAGGTCCAGGCCGTCATGGCGTCACGCCCATGGGAGGCGGTGATCGGGCGCGGGGGCGAGCTGTGGCAGACTGATCCTCAGGCCGGCGCCGCGCTCGGCTGGGATGGCGGCATCCGGCCGGCCGAGGGTCCGGGCAGCGTCTGGACCTGGTTCCTCGGCGGTGATGAGGTTACGGCGGCGGAGTCAGCCGATCCGCAAACACTCGCCAGGCTCCTGGCCGCGATGGCGGAAGGCGGTGTGCCCGGCTTCGGCGCGGCGATGACGGGGACCGTCCGCCGTACAGCGTGGCACCGCGATCCGCTGACACTCGGCGCCTATGTGAACTTCCGCCCCGGCCAGCTCACCCGCTTCGGCGAACTGATCTGGGTCGAAGGTGCGGATGCCGCGCGCCACCGCGCGCTCCCGGGCCTTATCCAGTTCGCCGGCGAGCATCTGTCGGATGCCTATCCCGGCTATATGAATGGCGGCGCCCAGACCGGCCGGCTGGCGGCTGAAGCAATCCTCGCCGCGCACGCCCATGCTTGAACGCCGGCCTCGTCGCGCTTCGGGTCCAAACTCGCTCCCCGCAACGGCCGTGACGGAGCGGATTTTGGCGTGAGGCAAGGAGCAAGGAGGGAGCGATGGCACTCCATCGTGACCCCAAAGGACTCTTGGCGCGCGACGCCGCGTCACGCCAAAAGCCGCCCGCCGCGAAGCGGTCGCCCGGAGAGAGGCGCTGGCGGCGTCAGGCCGCTTGCGCGGGCTATCGAGCCCGCGACTGCGCAACCTTCCTTGCCAGCGCCTCTCTTCGGGCGATCACGACCATTGCGGGGAGCGAGTTTGGACCCTAACCAACCGGCAATGTCGGACGACGCGCGCTTCGGGCTTGATCGCCATGCCACCCTGCCCGGGCCGCTGCGGCTTGACGGCGGCGCTTTACTGTCGCCGGTCGATTTCGGCTACGAGACCTATGGCACGCTCGATGCGGATGGCGGCAACGCGATCCTGATCTGCCACGCGCTCACCGGCGATCAGCATGTCGCGAGCATCAGCCCGGTGACGGGCAAGCCCGGCTGGTGGACCCGCCTGGTCGGCCCCGGCAAGCCGGTCGATCCCGAGCGGCACTTCATCATCTGCACCAACGCGCTGGGCGGCTGCACCGGTTCGTCGGGTCCGGCAACCATCAACCCCGCGACCGGCAAGCCCTGGGGCATGGCCTTCCCGGTCATCACCATCCGCGACATGGTCCGTGCCCAGGCGATGCTGCTCGATCATCTCGGCGTGGGGACGCTGGCGGCGGTGATCGGCGGCTCGATGGGCGGCATGCAGGCGCTGAGCTGGTCGGCGACCTTCTCTGATCGCGTCCGCGCGGCGGTGGTCATCGCCTCGGCCGCGCGTCACACCGCCCAGAATATCGCCTTTCACGAAGTCGGCCGCCAGGCGGTGATGGCTGATCCGAAATGGCGCGGCGGGGACTATTATGCCGATGGCGATCCACCCGCCGCCGGCCTCGCGGTCGCGCGGATGGCGGCGCACATCACCTATCTGTCGGAAGCCGGCCTCACCGAGAAATTCGGCCGACGCCTTCAGGCAGGCTCGGCCAAGAGCTTTGGCTTCGATGCCGATTTCCAGGTCGAAAGCTATCTGCGCCACCAGGGGATCAGCTTCGTCGACCGCTTCGACGCCAATTCCTACCTCTACATCACGCGCGCGACCGATTATTTCGATCTTGCCGAGGAGCATGGCGGCCATCTCGCCAACGCCTTCAAGGAGAGCAAGGCGCGCTTCTGCCTGGTCAGCTTCGACACCGATTGGCTCTATCCCACCGCTGAATCGCGTGCGATCGTCCACGCCCTCAACGCGGCGGGTGCGCCGGTCAGCTTTGTCGAGCTCCACTCGCCTTTCGGCCATGACGCCTTTCTGCTCGATTCGCCCGGGATGAACCGGGTGGTCGACGGTTTTCTGAGGGCGGGCGCATGACCGCCGGCTACCGTTTGTCGACTGACCAGGCTGAAATGCAGGTCGATGCGATTCACGCCTTTCTCAGCACCAGCTACTGGGCCGCGGGCATTCCCCATGAGACGGTCGCGCGCGCCGTCGCCAATTCACTGTGTGTCGGCGCATTTCAGGGGGAGGCGCAGATCGGTTTTGCCCGCGTCATCAGCGATCGAGCGACCTTCGCCTATCTCGCTGACGTCTATGTGCTCGCGGCGCATGGTGGCCAGGGCCTCGCTCGGGCGATGGTTCAGCGGCTGCAGGATCATCCTGATCTGCAGGGCCTGAGGCGGTGGATGCTGTTCACGCGGGACGCGCACGGCGTGTACGCGCCGCTTGGCTGGACACCGATGGTCGACCCGGCGGGGCTGTTGCAGCGCCATTTCCCCGACGTCTACGGCGGCACGACGTCATGAGTGAGCAGGTCAGCCTTCGCCCCGATCTCGCGATCATCGCCGACAATGTCGCGCCCGGTGCCCGCGTCCTCGATATCGGCTGCGGCGACGGTGCGCTGATGGCGGCCCTGCGCGACACCAAGGGCGCCGATGCTCGTGGCCTCGAGATCGATGCCGGCAATGTCGCCGCCGCCGTCTCGCGCGGCCTGTCGGTGATCCAGGGCGACGCCGATTCGGATCTTGCCGGCTATCCCGATGCGAGCTTCGACTATGCGATCCTCAGCCAGACCCTGCAGACGACGCGGCGGCCGGATCTGGTGCTTGACCATCTCCTGCGCATTGGCCGGCATGCCTTCGTCTCCTTCCCCAATTTCGCGCATTGGCGGGTGCGCACCTCGCTCCTGTGGGGCGGGCGGATGCCGGTGACGCGGCTGCTGCCCGAGCAATGGTACGACACGCCCAACATCCACCATGTCACGATCGACGATTTCCGCTCCTTTGTGAGAGAGCGCGGCATCGACATGGAGGGCGCATGGTTCCTGTCCGGCGACAAGCGCACGACGTCCGCTGGTGCGAATTTCTTTGCCGAGCACGCGGTGTTCCTGCTGAAAAATTGATCTGGATCATGGAACTTCCCGCCTGCGCCCGGGGTTGGGGTGAGGATATCAACGGAAAAACCATGCCCAAGACTGCCCTCATTGTTGAAGACGAGATCTTCGTCGCGCTCGATCTGGAACGAATCCTCATCGATGCCGGCTACAAGGTTGCGGCAATCGCAGCCGATAGTGAGGGCGCGATCGCGGCGGCGGCGGATTGCCATTTTGCACTCATCGATGTGAATCTGCGCGACGGGGCGACTGGCCCCGGCCTCGCGACGAAGCTGGCGCGTGATTATGGACTGAAGGTCGTTTTCGTGACCGCCAACCCGGCTCAGATCGGGCAGGCGGATGGTGCGCTCGGCTATATCCGCAAGCCGTTCAGCGAAGCGGCGATCCTCGCCGCGGCGGCGATGGCGAGTTCAGCCGTGCCGCATGTCGCCGCCAATGACGACGTCATCCTGCTTGGTCGGGACAGGGATATCAGTTCCGGCTGAACGCGCTCTTCGGGATCGTTATCGTCACCATCAGACCCTCGGCTCGCCAGTCGCGGGCAACGGTTCCGCCAAGCTGCCGCACGGCGCTCAGCTCCACCAGCTGGGAGCCGAATCCGGAGGCGGAAGCGGGTGCTGATATCGGCGGCCCGCCCGTCTCGGTCCAGCGCAGTGTGATGTTCGTGTCGGCGGGAATGATCTCGATCGTGATACGGCCGTCGTGATTGACCAGAGCGCCATATTTGGTCGCGTTGGTGGCCAGCTCGTGGAACAGCAGCGCAAGCGGCGTCGCTGAGCGATCGTCGATGTCGACATCGCCGCCCGCGACCGTGATCCGCTGGTCGTCTTTTGACTGATAGGGGCGGAACAGTTCGTCGAGCAGGCCGCGCAGGCTGTTCTGCGCTACCTGAGGCCGCGATTGCGCGCTGTGGGGGCGGACGAAATCATGCGCACGGCCGAGCGCCGCGATCCGGTCGCGCAAATCCTCGGCTAGGCTCTTCAGCTCGGGCTTGGCGCGGGCTGCAAAGCCGATCAGCCCGGAGATCACCGCGAAGATGTTCTTGATACGGTGGCTCAGCTCCTGCGCGATGACCTCGCGCTCTTCGCTTGCCTGTTTCTGCTCATGGATGTCGGTGCAGGTGCCGAACCACCGCACGATGCTTCCGGCATCGTCGCGCAGCGGCAGCGCCCGGCCCAGAGTCCAGCGATAGGCGCCGTCGGAGCGGCGGAGCCGATATTCAATCTGATAGGGATCGCCTGTTTCGAGCGAATGACGCCATATCGTCCAGGCGCGTTCCTGGTCGTCAGGATGGAACATGCCGTTCCATTCCTCGCCGTCGGTAGATCCGTCGGGCATGCCCGTAAACTCGTACCAGCGCGCATTGTAATAGTCATGATAGCCATCGGGCAGGGTGGACCACACCATCTGCGGCATCGCGTCGGCGAGCACCCGGAAGCTGTTGTGGCTTTCACTAAGGGCACGATGCGTGGCGTGCTCGGTCTCGCGCCAGGTCGCGGCGTCACGGCTGTCGCGCAGCCGGGCCATCACGGACTCGGCCAGCGTCTCGAGTCCCTGGCGCTGGAGCGGGGTCAGAGAGTCGCGCGGCGCAACATCTATCACGCAGAGCGAGCCGAGCGGTACGCCCTCATCCGAGACCAGGGGTACGCCTGCATAGAAGCGAATATGGGGCGCCCCCTTCACTTGGGGGTTGTCGGCAAAGCGCGGATCACGCGTGGCGTCGGGCACCACCAGGATGTCCGGCTCGAGCATCGCGACGGTGCAGAAGCTCGTCTCGGGCGGGCCTTCCGGCGCGTCATAGCCGCTTCGGGCGATGAAGTTCTGCCGGTGCTGCTCGACGAGATTGATCAGAGCAACCGGCGCCTCGCACAAGGCCGCCGCGAAATCGGTGATCTGCCGCAATCCGGCATTGTCCCGCAGCGAGTCGATATCATGCGCGGCCAGCGCTTCGGCACGCGCCGATTCGTCGATCCGCCAACCGGATGCCGTGGTCGACACGGCCGGAATCTGTCCCTTCATGCTGACGGAACGCGCGAAAACGTCAGAAGGGCACGTCGTCGTCGAGGTCGTCCGCAAAGCTGCTACGTCCGCCGCCGCTCGCGGGGGCGCCGCCACGGCTCGCGCCGCCGCCAAAGCTCGAGGATCCGCCGCCGAAATCGTCATTGCCGCCGAAATCGTCGCGCTGATAGCCGCCGCCGCCACCGCCGCCTGATCCACCGCCACCGGGTGCGCCGTCGAGCATGGTCAGTACCGAGTTGAAGCCCTGCAGCACGATCTCGGTCGAATATTTGTCCTGGCCCTGCGCGTCCTGCCATTTGCGGGTCTGCAGCGCGCCTTCGATATAGACCTTGCTGCCCTTGCGCAGATAGCGCTCGGCGACGTTGGCGAGACCTTCGTTGAAGATCGCGACCGAATGCCATTCGGTCTTTTCCTTGCGCTCGCCGGTATTCTTGTCCTTCCAGGTGTCGGACGTGGCGATGCGCAGGTTCACCACCTTGCCGCCATTCTGGAAGGAACGGCTCTCCGGGTCCCGCCCGAGATTGCCCACCAGGATCACCTTGTTGACGCTGCCCGCCATGTTCTTCTTCCTACAATCCGAGTGCCACGGCGGCCCAATAAGTCGCCCCTGCTGCGATGTAGGCGAGTGCGAACAAATAGCCAACCATGAAGGCAGGCCATTTCCACCCATTGGTCTCCCGCCTCGTGACGGCGATCGTCGAGATGCATTGCGGCGCGAATACGAACCACATCAGGAAAGCGAGCGCTGTCGGCAGGCTCCATTGCGCTTTCAAATTCTTCGCCATCGCCTTGCCGCCGGCATCGCTTTCGGGATTGTCGATCGCATAGACGGTGCCGATCGCGGCGACTGCGACTTCGCGCGCCGCCATTGCCGGGATCAGCGCAAGCGCGATGTCGCGGTTGAAGCCGATCGGCTTGACCACGACGGCGACGCCATTGGCGATCCGCCCGGCGATCGAATAATCGACCTGTGACGTCTTGCTGCCTTCAGGCACCTGCGGGAAGCTCAGCAGCACCCACAGGACCACCGTGGTCGTCGCGATGATCGTGCCCGCGCGCTTCAGGAAGATCATCGCCCGGCCCCACAGCCCGAGCAGCACGTCGCCCATCCGCGGCCATTGATATTTCGGCATCTCCATCATGAAGCCCGAAGAGGCGCCCTTGGTCACCGTCTTGCGCAGGACGAGCGCGACGCCGTACGCGCCGGCGATGCCGATCAGCAGCAGCGAGAACATCACCAGCCCTTGCAGGCCGACAAAGGGCAATACCTGGATGTTTGGAATGAAGGCGCCGATCACCAGCGTATAGACCGGCCAGCGCGCCGAGCAGGTCATCAGCGGCGCGATCAGGATCGTGGTCAGCCGGTCCTTCTCGTCCTCGATCGTTCGGGTCGACATGATGCCCGGCACAGCGCAGGCGAAGGAGGACAGCAGCGGGATGAAGGCGCGGCCAGACAGGCCCACCGTCGCCATCATCCGGTCCATCAGAAAGGCGGCGCGGACCATATAGCCCGATGCCTCGAGCAGCAGGATGAAGAAGAACAGGATCAGGATCTGCGGCAGGAAGGTGATCACCGCGCCCACGCCGGCGATGATACCGTCCGTGATCAGCGAGCGCAGCACGCCCGCCGGCATCGCGGCCTTCACCAGCTCCTGGAGCGCAGCGAAACCGGTCGTGATCTCGTCCTGCGGCACCGTCGCCCAGGAAAACACCGCCTGGAACATCACGAACAATATCGTGAAAAGCAGCACCAGGCCCCAGACCGGATGGAGCGCTATCGAATCGATCGCATGGCTCCAGCGCCGCACCGGTGTCTCGGACACGGTCGCCGCCAGCGCGATCGCGCGGGCGCGGCGCTGCAGGGTGACGATATCCTCGCCGATATGGCCCTCGCTCGGCCGCACCCGGATTGCGCCGCCACCGATCAGCCCGGCCAGCGCGGCCTTGAGCTCCTCGAGCCCGCGCCGCCGCACCGCCACCGTCGGGATCACCGGCACGCCGAGCTCGGCCGAAAGCCGCGCCGGATCGAGCACCAGCCCGTCGCGCTCGGCAAGGTCGAACATGTTGAGCGCAACCACGATCGGCAGCCCGAGCGCGATCAACTGAAGCGCGAAGCGCAGGTGATTGTCGAGATTGGCCGCATCGACGACGACGACCAGCGCGTCGGGCAACCGCTCGCCCGCCTGGGTGCCGGTCACCACATCGCGGGTCACCCGCTCATCGGGGCTGGAGGGATCGAGGCTATAGGCGCCTGGCAGGTCGACCAGTTCGACCGGCCGTCCATCGGCCAGTGCGAGCCGGCCCGAATGGCGCTCGACCGTGACGCCCGGATAATTGCCGACCTTCTGCCGCGCGCCGGTCAGCGCATTGAACAGGGCGCTCTTGCCGGCATTGGGGTTGCCGACCAGCGCCACCAGTGGCGCGACGTTCATTGCCCAACCAATTTGGAAGTGACCAATCTAGCCGGCGAGCGGGGAAACATGGATGGCGCCGGCCACGGCGCGGCGCAGGGCGACGGTCATCCGGCCGATCCGGCAGGCGATCGGCCCCTTGCCGAGCGCCGCGCGGTGCAGCACCTCGACGCCGACGCCCTCGTCGAAGCCGAGCTCGCGCAGCCGCCGCGCCTCGGGGACACTCAGCGCCGCCCAATCGACCGCCGCGACGGTCGCGCGCTGCCGCTGGGGGAGGGATTCGAGGCTGGGGAGCATCTTCACAGGCGAGGACATATCCATCCTGCGAGTGATTATCAATAACTATTGGCCACGCAATGGGTAAATCTACTGAGTCCGGGTTCACACCACCGGATAGCGCAGCCGCCCGATGAAGCGCGACAGGCTCGGCTTGTGCTCGGTGCGTGCGAGAAAGCTCGCCTTGGTCTTCTCGAATTGCATGATCCCCTCGATCCGCCGTGCGAGAAAGGCACGTGTGTCGGCATGCCCCTCGCTCTCGTCGTCGAGAAAGACGGTGATCGTCGCCGCATAGACACCGGCCAGGATCGTGCGCTTGGTATAATGGTTGTAATCGGTCGCGGTATCGCCGGCGGCGCGCCACATCAGGTCAGCGGCATGCCAGCCGAGCTTTGCGCCGCGCACCAGATTCTGCGGCATGGCGAGGATGGCGAGCGCACGCCGCAGCGCCTCGCGATTGGGGCCGATCGCCGCAAGCCTGGCCTCGACCAACGCCGTGATTTTCGCGCGGATCTTCATCGTCGCCAGCGTCTCCGGCGGCAGCTTCTCCAGCATCGCGCGGTCGATCGCCGCGAACCACGCCGCGATCATGTCGACCGCGCCGCCGGGAAAGGCGATTTTGGCGACATCCCGGTCTACCCCGGCCGCATCGGCGGCGGCGTCACGCGCCGCGTCGCCCCAGCCGTCAAAGGCGGCATTGGCGGCGATGCCGTCAGCCAGCCCCTCGCGAATCTCGTCGAGCGTCGGGTCCTGGGGCAGGGCGGGCATCGAATATCTCCTTGGAACCTATCTAGTCTCGCCATCCACCTGCGCAAGCACAGGCGGGGTTTCGCGGACAAGCACGAGCGCGACAGCCACCAGCGCAGCGCCGACCAGATCGGCCGGCCCAAGCCGCTCACCATAGATGATCCAGCCGACACTCGCCGCGACCACCGGCTGGACCAGCAGGGCAATGCCCACCACCAGCGGGGAAAGCTGGCCCAGCGCATAGATCAGCAGGGTCTGCCCGAACACCTGGCTCACCAGAGCGAGCGCGATCAGCGGCGTCCAGTCCTGCGGCCAGATCCGCTCGCCCATCAGCAGCGCAAGCGCCAGCAGCGGCAGGATGCTCGCGGCGGTGGCGAGGGCGAGCGCGGGCAGCGGCGCCATCGCGCGGCGGACGCGAGACATGAAGATGAAGTAGAAAGTGTAGAGCAGCCCGGCGAGCAGGCACAGCATGTCACCGACAAGATGGTTCGGATTGAGCTGATAGGATCTGCCCATCAGCAAAGCGGCGCCGATCCCCGCCATTGCCAGCGCGATGCCCTGAGTACGCGATGGCCAGGTCCGGATCGCGAGAAAGCCATAGATGGGGAAGAACAGGGTCGCCGAATTGCCGAACAGGGTGGCGTTGGCGAGCGTCGTCTTGAGGATGCCGATATGCCAGCTGCCGAGATCGGCCGCGAAACAGAGCCCGGCCAGCACAAGGGCAATCACCAGTCCGCGCCCTGCCTTTTCGGGCCGCCAGCCGCTCGCCAGGGAGAGGCCAAGCAGCACCGGCGTTGCGAGGGCGATGCGCCAGAAACCCGAAGCGACCGGCCCGGTGTCCGCGAGCCGCACGAACCAGGAGCCGAAAGCGAGCGCGATATTGGCGATCAGCAGCGCCGCGAATGCCAGGCGGTGCGCACCGGGCCGAGGCGAGCCGGCCTTATCAGCTGCAACAGTTTTTCTTGGGGCGACGCGTTGATGCATGCCGCCCCTTAGCGTCCTATGTCTGGGTCGTCAGGTAGCAAAGGGAAACTTGTCTTCATGCCGACCCTCTTCGATCCGATCCGCTTTGGCGCGATCGACGCCCCGAATCGTATCGTGATGGCCCCGCTCACCCGCGGCCGCGCCAACCGGGATCATGTCCCGCAGCCGCTGATGGGCGAATATTATGCGCAGCGGGCGAGCGCCGGGCTGATCATCACCGAGGCGACCGGCATTTCGCGCCAGGGCCTTGGCTGGCCGTTCGCGCCGGGCCTGTGGACCGACGAGCAGACCGAAGCGTGGAAGCCGGTCGTCGCCGCCGTCCATGCCGCAGGCGGGCGGATCGTCGCGCAGCTCTGGCATATGGGCCGCATCGTCCATTCGAGCATTGGCGGCGCCCAGCCGGTCTCGTCCTCGGCGACCACCGCGCCGGGCCAGGCCCACACCTATGACGGCAAGCAGGATTATGAGGAGGCGCGCCCCTTACGGCTCGATGAATTCCCCGGCCTGCTCGACGATTATGAGCGTGCCACGCGTAACGCCGTTGCGGCCGGTTTCGACGGCGTCCAGATCCACGCCGCGAATGGCTATCTGATCGACCAGTTCCTGCGCGACAATTCGAACTTCCGCACGGACCAATATGGCGGCCACCCCGAAAATCGCGTGCGGCTGCTGCGCGAGGTGGCGGAGCGCGTCGCTGGCGTCATCGGTGCCGATCGCACCGGCGTGCGCCTCTCGCCCAACGGCAATTCGCAGGGCGCGATCGACAGCAACCCCGAGGCTGTGTTCATTCCCGCCGCGAAGGCGCTGTCGGAAATCGGCATCGCCTTTCTCGAACTGCGCGAGCCCGGGCCGAACGGCACCTTCGGTCGCTCGGAACAGCCCAAGCTCTCGCCCGAGATTCGCCAGGCCTTTTCGGGCGCACTGGTGCTCAATTCGGACTATCTCGGCGATACCGCGCAGGAAGCGCTCGATTCCGGCGTCGCCGACGCGATCAGCTTCGGCCGCACCTTCCTCGCCAATCCCGATCTGCCCGAGCGGCTGCGCAAGGGCGCGCCGCTCAACCCTGACGTCATGGCAACCTGGTACAGCCAGGGGCCCGAAGGCTATGTCGACTATCCGACGCTGGAAGCGGTAGCGGCGGAATAAAAACTTGACCACGGTCGTCACCCCGGGCTCGTCCCGGGGTCCATCGTGCCCCATACGCAACATTTGAAGCGCTTGCGGAACGATGGATGCCGGAACAAGTCCGGCATGACGTCAGGATATTAATCCAAAGGCACGAACCGAACCGGCAAACCATCCTTCGGCCGGGGGATGGGCCAGGCCTGCCACTCCGCTCCCGAACCCTCTTCCAGTTCGATCCGATAGCGGCTCAGCAGCTGCGCCATCAGGATCCGGATCTGCATCGTCGCGAAATGCAGGCCGATGCACATATGCGCGCCGCCGCCGAACGGCACCCAGGCATATTTGTGGCGTCCCTTGCTCGCCTCGGGGGTGAAACGCATCGGATCGAAGCGATGCGGATCGGGCCAATGCTCGGCCATCTTGTGCGTATAGCCGACGCTGACGCCAATCGTGGTGCCCGCCGGGATTTGATAGCCACCAAATTCGAACGCCCGCACCGCGCGCCGCGGCAGGGACGGCACCGGCGGGATCAGCCGCAACGCTTCCTTGAAGGCATATTCGGTCAGCACCAGCCGATCGAGCTGGCTATAGGGCACGCCGCCCTCATCATTGAGCCCGAGACCGGCAATCTCCTCGCGGAGCGTGTCCTGCCATTCGGGATTGCGGCCGAGCAGCATGACGAGGCTCGTCGCCGAAGAGGTGATGGTGTCATGCGCCGCCATCATCAGGAAATTCATATGGTCTGCGATGGCGTCATCGGAGAGCGGTTGCCCCGCCTCATCGGTCGCGCGACAGAATTGCGAGAAGAAATCATGCCCCTCTCCGGCGCGGCGCTTCGGGATCTCGCGCCGGAACAGGTCGATCAGATAGGCCCGCGCCTTCACGCCCTTGCGCATCGCCGTGCTAGGTAGAGGAACGCGGATCGGCGCGATCGTCGCCTGCACCTCGTCGACAAATGCCTGGTTGATCCGGTCGGCCTCGGGCCCGAGCGGCATGCCGAGAAAGCTTTCGGCGGCGAGATCGAGCGTCAGCGCCTTGATGGCGTCATAGAAGCGCAAGGGCTTGCCGGCCCAGCCGGACACGGTCCGCGTGATCCCGGCGTTCAGCGCCTCGGCATAATGGCGCATCGGCTCGGGCTTGAACGCGACTGACATCACCTTGCGGTCGGCGCGGTGCTTGTCGAAATCCATCAGCATCAGCCCGCGCGGGAAGAGCAGGTTGAGCATCGGGCCCCAGCCCTGTTCGGACGAGAAGATCTTGTCGCGATCGAACAGCACCAGCTCGTTCGCGTCGGCGCCCATCAGCGTGACGGAGGGTCCGCCAAAGGCGTTATTGCGATAGACCGGGCCATAGGTCTTCACCATCCGATGCCCGAAGCCGACCGGATCGGCGAGCAGCTTCAGCGTGTTGCCGATAAAGGGAAGTCCGTTCTCGCCCGGAATCGCCGCGATCGCATCGGGCTTCTGGCGCGGCAGCCAGTGCGGGTTCGCCTTGAAACTATGCGCCAGCGCCATCCCGAATCTCCCTTACTTACATCCGTATAAGTAAGAGCGCGCCGAGCCTCAACCGGCTTCGATCAGCCGAAGCGGCCTTTCAGCGCCAGCATCGCCAGGGCCGCCTTGGCCGCCTCGCCGCCCTTGTCCTTCTCGGTCCGCCGCGCGCGGGTCAGCGCCTGTGCCTCGTTCTCGACGGTCAATATGCCGTTGCCGAGCGCGACGCCGTCCATCGACAATGCCATCAGCCCGCGCGCGCTTTCCCCGGCGACGATCTCGAAATGATAGGTCTCGCCCCGAATCACCACGCCGAGCGCGACGAACGCGTCATAGCGCCCGCTCTCGGCCGCCAGTGCCACCGCACCCGGAATCTCGAGCGCACCGGGCACGGTGATCGTCTCATGCGCATGCCCCGCTTCCTCGATCGCGGCGCGCGCGCCCTCGAGCAGCAGGTCGTTCAGATGGTCGTAAAAGCGTGCCTCGACGATCAGCAGCTTCGCCATCATTCTACTCCGGTACCGGGGATGGGCCGCTCGCCGACGATCGACAGACCATAGCCGTCGAGCCCGACCAGCGTGTGATGGGTATTGGTCAGCAGGATCATGTCCTGCACGCCGAGTTCCGCCAGGATCTGCGCTCCGACGCCATAGTCGCGCAATTCATTGGCCTCGGGCGCGCCGAGCGTTTTGCCCTCGGTACGCAGCTTGATGATCCGGGTCATCGAATCCTTCATCGGCCGGTTGATGACGACGATGACGCCCGCCCCTTCGGCGGCGATCGCCTCCATCGAATGCGCCAGCAGTCCTGATCTTGGCGATTCCTCGCCGAACGCGTCGGCGAACATCGACAGGCTGTGCATCCGCACCAGGGTTGGCTTGTCGGGGTCGATCCTGCCCTTGACCAGCGCGACCTGCTCGTCGCCTGTCGCCTTGTTGAAGAAGGTCATCGCCTTCCAGTCGCCGCCCCAGCGGCTCTGGAAGACGGTCTCGGCGCGCTTCTCGACGAGATGGTCGTTGCGCCTGCGATAGGCGATCAGATCGCGGATCGTGCCGATCTTCAGATTATGGAGCTGCGCGAAGGCGACGAGATCGTCGAGCCGGGACATGGTCCCGTCATCGTTCATGATTTCGCAGATCACGCCCGAGGGGTTGAGCCCCGCGAGCCGCGACACATCGACCGCCGCCTCGGTATGGCCCGCGCGGACCAGCACGCCGCCTTCGCGCGCGACCAGCGGGAAGACATGGCCGGGCGTCACGATCTCTTCGCGCCCTTTCGACGAATCGATCGCCACAGCGACAGTACGCGCACGGTCGGCGGCGGAAATGCCGGTGGTGACGCCGTCGCGCGCCTCGATCGAGACGGTGAAGGCGGTTTCGTGCCGCGTGCCGTTGTGGCGGCTCATCAGGTCGAGCCCGAGCTCGTCGACCCGCTTCTTGGTCAGCGCGAGGCAGATCAGCCCGCGGCCATGCCTGGCCATGAAGTTGATCTTCTCCGGCGTCGCCATCTGCGCCGGGATGACGAGATCGCCCTCATTCTCGCGGTCCTCGTCATCGACCAGGATGAACATCCGGCCATTCTTGGCCTCGTCGATGATTTCCTCAGGGCTCGAGAGGAAGCCGTGGCGCAGCCGCGCCAATTCAGGCTTTTGCACGATAATGCTCCATGCGTTGCAGATAGCGGGCGAGCACGTCGATCTCGATATTGATCGCGCTGCCGGCCGCGAGATCGCCGAACGTGGTGACGGCGGCGGTATGGGGGATGATGTTGACGCCAATCGTGACGCCATCGGGATCATCTTCGACCTCGTTGACCGTCAGCGACACGCCGTCGAGGGTGATCGAGCCCTTGGGCGCGACAAATGGTGCGATCTCAGGCCCCGCATGCACGCGGACGCGGTGCGATCCGCCTTCCTCGACGACCGAAAGCACTTCACCGATCCCGTCGACATGCCCGGTGACGATATGGCCGCCCAGTTCCTCGCCGAGTCGCAGCGCGCGCTCGAGGTTGAGGCGCCGCCCCTCGGTCCATTGCCCCTGCGCGGTGCGAGAGATGGTCTCGCCCGAGACATCGACCGCGAACCAGCCCGGGCCCTTATCGACCACCGTCAGGCACACGCCCGAACAGGCGATCGACGCGCCGAGGTCGATCGTCGCGCTATCATAGCCACTGCGGATCACCACGCGCGTGTCGCCCTGCAGCGTGACGCGCTCGATCGTGCCGATATCCGAGACGATGCCTGTAAACATTAAGCTGGCTCCCTGGCGCGCTCGTAAACCTCGACCCGGTCGCTGCCAAGCCGCCGCGCGTCATGCAGGCGCCAGCGGCCATGGGCGGCGGCGAGGTCGCCAAGGCCGATATCGGGAAGCGTCTTTCCCCCGCCAATCAGGATCGGCGCGCGGTACAGCAACAGCCGGTCGATCAGGTCGGCGGCGAGAAAGGCGGCAGCGGTCTGCACACCGCCCTCGACGAGAAGATGATCGACACCCTCCAGCGCAGCGATGCCGGCCGGATCAGACAGGCTGTCCCATCCCGCAACGGCATTACCACCTGAAAGCATAATTCGCTTGGGGCTGCGTCCCTCCAGCCCCGCCAGTCGCACATCGAGAGCGGGGTTGTCGGCTTCCATCGTGCCCCGCCCGACCAGGATCGCCTCGTGACGCGCCCGTTCGAGATGCGCATGCGCGCGGGCTTCCGGTCCGGTGATCCAGCGGCTCGCGCCGTCAGCCATCGCCACCGCGCCGTCGAGTGCCATCGCCATCTTCAGCGTAACATGCGGCCTGCCCAGCCTGTAGCGGGTCAGAAATCCGGCCATCGCGCGCGTCGCTTCGGCCGAGCGGACGCCGGTGACGACATGGATCCCCGCGTCGCGGAGCAGCGCGATCCCGCAGCCGTCAGTCCGCGGATCGGGATCGACCAGGGCGATCATCACGCGCGAGACGCCGGCCGCGACCAGCAGCCCGTCACAGGCCGGGCCGCGTCGCGATTCATGCGCGCAAGGCTCCAGCGTCGTATGGACAGTTGCGCCGCGCGACTTTGTGCCGGCTTCGGCCAGCGCCATGGCTTCGGCATGCGGGCGCCCGCCCGGCTGGGTCCAGCCGCGCCCGACAACGCGGCCCTGGTTCACGATCACACAGCCAACATTGGGGTTGGGCGTGCTCAGCGCGCGGCCGCGCTCGGCCAGCGCCAGCGCCGCTCCCATCCACCGCGTGTCGTCGTCGTTCAGATGCCGTACTTCTTCAGTCCGTCGTCGATCCGTTTCCACGCCGCCTGATTGTCGGCCTGGCGCTTCTTCTCGGCTGCCTCGCGCTTGGTCTGCTCGATCCCGTCGATCTTCTGCTGCGCGATGATCTCGGCATCGGTGCGATTCGCCGGCCATTGCTGAACATAGATGATGGTCGGGCGGTTATCCCGCACGATCTTCGAATCATGGATCATGTAGAAGATGATCAGGTAAGTGATGGCAAAGGACAGCGCCAGAAAGACAAGGTCGTGCTTTCGCCGCTGCCCGAGGAACAGCCGAAGGTCCTGATAAGCCCGTAACGGGGCGATGGAACGCAGCAAGGTCATGGCGGTGAAGATAGGCGCGGGCGAAGCTGGATGCCAGCCCCGCCCGCGGATCGCCGTCTCCATCCCGGCGATCACTCGTCGTTCAGCACGAAGCTCAGGCTCACGGTTTGCCAGGCTTCGATCGGGACGCCGTCGCGCGTGCCGGGTTTGAAGCGCCATTTGCTGAGCGCGCGGCGTTCGGTCGCTGCGAAAAAGTCGTCGCTCGCCGCGCTGACTTTCTGCACCTGTTTCACACGGCCATCGGTGCCGACCAATACCCGGACGACCACCCGGCCCTCATGCCCCGCACGACGCTCATTGGCGGGATAGTCGGGCTGGAAGTTGGCGGCGTAATGGGGGTCGCGCACGGGCGCGATCACCACCGGGGGCAGCTTGATCGGCTCGACGCCGCCGCCGGTGCCAATGCCGCCGGTCGGGGCCGGAGGGGTCGGCGGCTCGGGTATGAAGACGGGGCTCTCGGGCGCTGGGGTAGGAACGAGGGGCTCGACGGTATCGACCGCGCTAGGCGGCGGCAGCTTCTCCTCTCTCGCCTCCGGAGGTGGGGGTGTTTCGACCGGCGGGGGCGGTGGCTGAAGCTTGATCGGGACGAGGACAAGCGGGTGGTCCGGCACCCGCACGAAATGAGGTGCGGCAAACGCTATCAGTCCGATAACGATCGTGCCGTTGAGCGCCAACGCCAGCCCCATGCTGCCGGGGTCGAATTTACTATGTCGTCTCTCAGCATACATTGCCTGTCTCCATCAACGTCCTGGTTGGTGGCCGGGTCTTTTGCCCATGCTCTACAGCGATGATACAACATTACAGCATAGATACAAGATATCATTTCACGACGCGATCATCATGCACCGATCGCCGTTCAACTTCGGTATAATGGGTTCGCGCAGAGGCGCAGAGGCGCAAAGACGTTGCTTCCGAGCGCGTTCTTGCTTCCTCAGCTCAGGGCGCTCGCAGCGAAAAAGTCAGAGAGCTCTCGATCGGCGCGCCCTCTCTGCGCCTCTGCGCCTCCGCGCCTCTGCGCGAACATCATCGCCGAGCGATCGAACATAAACCTCGAATCAGCCCAGGTCCCTGCTCAGTCGCTTGATCGCCCGCTCGCGGCCGATCAACGGCAGCAGGGCCTTCATGTCGGGCCCATGGTCGAGCCCGGTCAGTGCGCGCCGTAGCGGCAGAAACAGTGCCTTGCCGCTACGCCCCGACCCTGCCTTGAGCGCCCCCGTCAGCGCGTGCCAGGGGTCAGCCGACCAGTCGATCTCGGCCGCGACTCGCGCCGCTTCAGCCAGGAAATCCGAATCGGCAGGGTCGGTGAGGGCCTGGATCGGCCCCTCGATTACGTGCCACCAGTCAGCGGCCTCGGCGACTGTCGAAAGATTGGGCCGCACCGCCTCCCACCCGTCGCGTGCCATGCCTGCTGGCAGCCGCCCCGCCACCGAGTCGAAATCGAGCTGGTGGACGATCCGCGCATTGAGCGCCGCCAGTTCCGCTTCATCGAACCGCGCCGGCGCGCGCCCGAACTTTCCGAAATCGAACGTCGCGATCAACGCATCGGTATCGATCAGCGGCTCCACCGGCAGGCTGGTGCCGATTCGCGCCAGCAGGGCCCGCACAGCTTCGGGCTCGATCCCCGTTTCCCGGAACGAATCGACTCCCAGCGAACCGAGTCGCTTCGATAATTTGCCCTCGCTGCCGATCAGCAGCGCCTCATGCGCAAAGGCCGGCGCAATGCTGCCCATCGCCGCGAACATCTGGAGCTGGAGCGCGGTGTTCGAGACATGGTCCTCGCCGCGCACGACATGGGTCACGCCCATCTCGGCATCGTCGATCGCCGATGGCAGCATATAGAGCCAGGATCCATCGGCGCGCCGGATCACCGGGTCGCTCATCGTCGCCGGATCGAAACGCTGATGGCCGCGGATCAGATCGTCCCATTCGATCGGCGCAGTGTGATCGAGCTTGAAGCGCCAGTGCGGCGCCCGGCCTTCGGCCTCGAACGCGGCGCGCTCCCTATCGCTCAGCGCCAGCGCCGCCCGGTCATAGACCGGCGGCAGCCCGCGCCCGGCCGCGATCTTGCGCTTGAGATCGAGCTCCTGCGCTGTCTCATAAGCGGGATAGACATGGCCGGCGTCACGCAGCGCCGCGAACCGCGCCTCATACAGCGCGAACCGCGCCGACTGCCGCGCTTCGCCATCGGGTACCAGTCCCAGCCAGGAAAGATCGGCGCGGATCGCCTCGACAAACCGCTCTTCGCTCCGCTCGGCATCGGTATCGTCGATCCGCAGCATGAAGCGCCCGCCATTTTTGCGCGCCCATAGCCAGTTATGCAGCGCGGTGCGGATATTGCCGACATGCAGCTGCCCGGTGGGCGAGGGGGCGAAACGGGTAAGGACAGTCATGCGCGCCCTGTAGCCCCCAGGATCGACCGCAACAACCGCGCCCTGTTCGGCAGGCCATAGCGCTCGATCCATCCCCATCTCCACCCAACCGGCGGCGGCGGAAAAGCATTTCCTTTGGCCGATATTCGCGCAATGATCGCTCTCCGGCGGCGACAGGGGGATCCTCGCGCCGCGGGAGCGGGAGGCAGTTCAGCGGGGTCAGCCCGTCCTCCGGGGAATGGTGCGTCGCGGGCCGGCCCGTATCCATCTCCGCCGCGTGCATCGGAAACGGGCGCCGCGCGAAATGCGCGGCAGGGGAGAGCTGATCATGACGTCACGCCTGCACCGCGAGGGCAAAGCCTTACTCGTCGCCACGCTGAGCCTCGCGCTCGGTGCCGCCGGGCTCGCCGGCTGCCACCGCACCGCCACGCCCGGAAACGAAAGCGGCGGCGGGAGCGCTGTCGCCAGTCCTTGCGGCGCGCTCGCGCCCGACAAGAGCTCGACCCTGCCGATGAACCCCGGCGGCAATCAGGCCGAAGTCGATTGCTCGGCCTGGCAATCCTTCATCGCGCTGAACTGGAAGGGCGATCCGGACCGGCTAGGCTATCCCGACAAGAGCGCGACCTGGGCCGATTTCGGCACGCCGGGCGACACGGCGCCGAAGGTGTGGGAGGGATATCTCGAAGCGTCGAGCGTGTTCGATCCGAACATCATCCTCACCGGGATGTGGGAACGCAAGCGCCCGGCGGTCAAGTCGCTCGTGCGCATCTCGAAATTCGGCACGCTCGATCTCAGCGCCATCACCCAGGCGGGCAGCGGCGACCATTGGCTGACCAACCAGCGCGGTGACGTCACCTATTACGAAGTGATGATGAACCGCGACGAATTCCAGTTCATCACCACCCAGAAGAATTTCAACCTGACAACCGCCAAAGGCCAGTTCGACTGCGCAACCCAGCCCGGCCAGCCGGTGTCCGACGGGCCGCCGATCAAGCCGCCTTATCCGCCCGGCACCGTGCTGCGCGGCGGGCTCAACATGCCCGCCGGCATCGGCGATGGCTGGGATGATACCGACTGCACCGGCGCGATCGCCCATTATGGCGACGGCGTCGGCGCGATGGAGATCAAGGCGGCCTGGACGCCGCTGCCGGCCGACCATTCGCTCGACTATCGCTACAAGACGGCGCTGGCGAAGATCGAGGACCCGGCCTCCCACCAGACACGGACGGTGACGGTCGGCCTGGTCGGCATGCACATCATCCGCAAGCGCTTCCCGCGCCTGCCCTGGGTCTGGGCGACCTTCGAGCAGGTCGACAACAGCCCGGACGAGGCGGCGAATGGCGGCTTCACCCCGCCGGCGCTGCCGGCCAATGCCAACCAGAAACCCTCTCCGGGCTTCACCTTCTTCAACCCGGTCTGCGATCCGAAAAAGGATCCGACCTATCAGTGCAAGCACAATGCCCCGCCGGTGCCGTGCGGCACGTCGGGGACGGTCTGCGATCCCTATGACAAGCCGATGCAGATCACCCGGCTCAATCCGGTCGGTGCCACCGCCAACACTGTGACCGCCTATGTCTGGGGGCTGTTGCCGGCGAAATCGGTGTTCAATTACTATCGGCTGGTCGATGTCCAGTGGCCGCAAGCGGCGATCAGCAGGAATGTGCCCGGGCCGGGGATCAGGGTGCCGCTCACAATGGGCAACCCGACCCCGGTCGGGAGCGCCGGCGGCACCAGCCAGATCGTCGCCAATACGACGCTCGAATCCTTCCAGCAAAGCTCGAATGCTTGCATGGATTGCCACGCCAACTTCGCCTCGATCGCCTCGCCGAGCCTGTTGCAAGGGACGAAGCCGGGTGCGCTCAGGAAAGTGGCGAAGCCGGGTGGGGCGCAGGCGCCTTATGCTTCGGACTATTCCTTCATCTTCCTGTCCGAAACCAGAAGATAAAATTGCCCAGCTGCCCCGTGAGCGACGGCGCGAAACGGATGAGGATGTTCATGCGGAGCGCTCCGGCTCCCGCGACTGGCGGCAACAACCGGGTGCTCTCTTCTCCCTCTCCCATCGGGAGAGGGAAGGGGCCCGTCACGAAGTGACGGGAAGGGTGAGGGTGACCAATGTGATCGTCCCGCACTCAACCTCACCCCGCGCTGCTTGCGCAGCTTGCCCCTCTCCTGAAAGGAGAGGGGAAGAAGGGCGCCCGTAACGCTGTGTGCGGCCACTAGCCTCCGAAGGTGAGGGACCGACCGACCCAACCGAACCCGCTCCCACCACCTGGACTATCCGAGTCGCCCCGCTCGCCATATGGATGGCCGTGGTGACCGATTATCTGATCTTCTTCCTGGTCGTGCTGGGCGTTAACCTCATGCCCGCCTTCGGCCCGCCCACCTGGTCGATCATCATCCTGTACGGCCTCAATACGAAAATGCCCGTCCCAGCTCTCGTGCTATCGGGGGCACTGGCGGCAGCCTCGGGCCGCTTCCTCCTCGCGCACGGCTTCCGTCTGCTTGCCGACCGCCTGCCGGAAAAGACGAAGCGAAACCTGACAGCGGCAAGCGAAGCACTCGGACGGCGCAAGCGCAACGCTATCCTCGGCCTCGGCCTGTTCGCGCTGTCGCCGCTTCCTTCGGCCCAGCTGTTCGAAGCCGCCGGGCTGACCAAGGTGCGCCTGCTCCCCTTCACCGCCGCCTTCTTCGCCGGCCGCGTGGTCTCCTATTCGATCTACGCCTTCTCGGCCCACCATATCCGCGAATCGAGCCTCGGCGACGCCTTCCGCCGCAGCCTCACCAACCCGGTCGGCATCGCGCTCCAGTTCGCCATGCTCGGCCTGATCGTCGCGCTCAGCCAGATCGACTGGGAAAAGCACCTTCGTGGGAAGTGACGGCGTACTGCCCATGACGCCAGTTCAATGCTATTCTCTCTTTCGACAAGAGGAGGGCACTATGCCGCATATCAACCTCATCGCAGCGGTCTTCGCCGGCATCATCGGCTATTTCCCGGGCGGCCTCTGGTATTCGAAAGCGATGTTCCTGCGTCGCTGGGCAGTCGAGATGGGCATCGACCTGGACAATCCGCCCGAGGGCAAGGGCCATGGCCCGAAGATCGCGATCGGCGTCGTGACGTCGATCGTCGCCGCGATCGTCTTCGCATTGATCGTCGGGCCGGCGCCCGGCCTCTGCCATGCCCTGCTGACAGGCGTCGCGATCTCCGGGCTGATCGCATCGGCTTTCGCGATCCAGTATCTGTTCGAGGAGCGGAGCCTCGCTTTCTGGGCGATCAATGCCGGCTATCACCTCGTGCAATTCACGATCATTGGCCTCGTGATCGGACTTTGGCCGTAACAAGACTTTCACGTTTGGGCTTCGCTGGCTAAGAGCCGCCGCAGCGGCCGCGTCGGCCGGGCGAGGAACGCGCATGAAGTTGATGACCGGCAACTCCAACCTGCCGCTGGCGCGCGCTGTGTCGGACTATCTCGAAATCCCGCTGACCAGCGCCAGCGTCCGCCGCTTCGCTGACGAAGAGGTGTTCGTCGAGATCCAGGAGAATGTCCGCGGCGAGGATGTGTTCGTCCTTCAGTCGACCGGCTTTCCCGCGAACGACAATCTCATGGAGCTGCTGATCTGCATCGACGCGCTCCGCCGGGCGTCTGCCAAGCGCATCACCGCCGTCATTCCCTATTTCGGCTATGCCCGGCAGGACCGCAAACCCGGCCCACGCACGCCGATCTCGGCCAAGCTCGTCGCCAATCTGATTACCGTGGCCGGCGCCGACCGCGTCCTCTCGGTCGATCTTCATGCCGGGCAGATCCAGGGTTTCTTCGATATCCCGACCGACAATCTCTACGGCGCGCCGGTGATGTCGGCCGATATCCTGACTCGTTTCGGCGACCGCGACATCATGGTGGTGTCGCCTGACGTCGGCGGCGTGGTGCGAGCCCGCGCGCTGGCGAAAAGGCTCAACAACGCTGATCTCGCCATCGTCGACAAGCGCCGCGAACGCGCCGGCGAATCCGAGGTGATGAACATCATCGGCGACGTCTCGGGCCGATTCTGCATCCTGATCGACGATATCGTCGATTCGGCCGGTACGCTCTGCAATGCCGCCGCCGCGCTGCAACAGGCGGGCGCCGAGGGCGTCGTCGCCTATGTCACTCACGGCGTGCTCTCGGGCGGCGCGGTGGCACGGGTCGAGGGCTCCGTGCTCGAGGAACTCGTCATCACTGATTCAATCGGTCAGCATGATGTGGTGAAAGATGCCAAGCGCATCCGTCTGCTGACGATCGCGCCCTTGCTCGCCGAGGCGATCAAGCGGATCGCCGACGAAACCTCGGTATCCTCGCTCTTTGACTAAGTGAAAATTGCGTATCGCGGCTGCCGCCTCCCGGAGGGCACTCCGTGAGTCCCAAAATCGCGCCTGAAGTAAAGCTGATAGTCATCGGCACCCCTTTCTCATAAATCGGGAAGTTGCTGTGGGTCCGAAAGCAGCATTGGTGAACCTCCGGCCGGGTAAAGGATCTCCGTGCCAGGCGAATGAGCTCTGAACCTGTGTTGGAACGGCTGAAAATCCGGAAATACCGTGCGATTTCGGCCTCCTCCCTGGTGGCTATCATAAATCGAAGAATTCTTTGGCCTCCTAAGTAAATATCGCCCGGAGCACATATGAATTCATGTGAAAGCCGAGGCGATTTGTGTCCGCCCACCCGGCCGCACCGCGGGTTACTTCAAGTCACCGCGTCCCAAACCAGCTTCACCCCGACCAGGATCATCAGTGCATAGATGGCGGTATAGAACCGCGCCGGCGATACCCGCCTCACCAGCCAGACCCCGGCAAAGGTCGAGGCGATCGCGACCGGCAATAATGTCGCCGCCGCCAGCATATTCTCGTGGCTGAACTGGCCGAGCGCCCAATAGGCCGGCACCTTGAACCAGTTGGTCGCGGCGAAGAAAATCGCGGTGGTGCCGACCAGCACGTCGCGCGGCAGGCGTTTGGGCAGCACCCAGATCTGAAAAGGGGGCTGCCCGGCATGCGCGATCTGGCTGGTAAAGCCCGATGCGATGCCGGCCAGCGTCCCAACCCAGCCCGGCGACTTCGCCGGCGCGGAGAGGGCGCCGTGGCGATCGGTCCAGAGCCGATAGGCGCCGAACAGAATGGAGATCGCGCCGACGACGCCGAGCACCGCGCCTTCCGAAACCCGCGCGGCGAAGACATAGGCGAGCGCGATGCCGATCATCGAGCCCGGCAGCATCCAGGCGAGGACATGCCCGTCCCAGCTCTTCCGGAACGCCCAGACGCCGACGACATCCTGGACGATCAGGATCGGCAACAGGATCGCCGCCGCGCGCACCGGCGAAATCGCCAGGGCAAGCATCGGCAGCGACAGCGCGCCGAGCCCGACGAACCCGCCCTTGGACAGGCCGAGCAGGATCACCGCGGGAACAGCCAGCGCGAAGAAGAGCAGCGATTCGCTCAATCGGGATTGGTGCCCTGGCCCATCGGTGCGCGGACGCCGGCGCGGTCGCGGCGCTTGAGTTCGGCCTTCAGCGTCTCCGGCTTCGGTGCCCAGAGGAAGCCGAAGCTCACCGTCCCCACCTTGGTCTCGACGACATGGTGTAGCCGATGCGCCTGGATGATCCGCTTCATATAGGCGGATTTGGGCAGATAGCGGTGGTCGAGGCGCTTGTGGACGATCACATCATGGAAGCCGAAATAGATCGCGCCGTAACCGGCGATCCCGGCGCCGATCCAGGTAAAGCCAGGCCACCAACCGAGCTGGACGCCGCCGAGCAGCAACAGGATCGAGGGTAGCGCGAAGATCACCGCGTAAAGGTCGTTCAGCTCCCAGTTACCACTGCGCGGTGCATGGTGGCTCGCATGAAGGAACCAGCCCGGCCCGTGCATCACCCAGCGGTGCGCGACATAGGCGAATCCCTCCATCGCTATGATGGTGGCGACAAACAGGAAAAGGCCGGTTGCCCAGGACATGCCGGGCATATAGCCGCGGGTCGGCCGGGTTGCACGAAAGGATAAAGGCTTTGCGTGGTATTTTGATCGCTGCTGTGCTGGCACTGCCCTTGTTGATGCTCGGTGCCTGCTCCACCCCGGAACAGATGACACGCGCCGGGCTGGAAAATGCCGGCATCCCGAAACCGATGGCCGGCTGCATGGCCCGTCGCATGGTCGATCGCCTCTCGCTGCTGCAGCTGCGGCGCCTGTCCGGCCTCGGCAAGGCCGAGCATTCCAGGTCGGTCGATCAGTTCCTGTACCGTGTCCGCTCGCTCAACGATCCCAAGATCGTCGGCGTGACGACAAGCTCCGCCGCGCTCTGTGCGATCGGCGTCGGGTAACCAGCGCAACCGCGATACTAGTCGCGCCGCGCGACTCTCACCTTTGTGGGGGTGGATTCGCCGCGCACGCTGTGCTTAAGGCGGCGCATTCCCCGATCCTCGAAAGGCTCGCGCCCCCATGAACATCCACGAATACCAGGCCAAGGAACTGCTCGCAAAGTTCGGCGTCCCCGTACCGGCAGGCTTTGCGGCCATGAGCGCGGATGAAGCAGTCGAGGCGGCAGCGAAGCTCCCCGGGCCGCTTTATGTGGTGAAAGCGCAGATCCATGCCGGTGGCCGCGGCAAGGGCAAGTTCAAGGAACTGCCGCCCGAGGCAAAGGGCGGCGTGCGGCTGGCAAAGACTGCCGACGAGGTTCGCGCCGCGGCGACCGACATGCTCGGCAACACCCTCGTCACGATCCAGACCGGCGAGCATGGCAAGCAGGTCAACCGCCTCTACGTGACCGACGGCGTCGATATCGCGAAGGAGTTCTACCTCGCGCTGCTGGTCGACCGCGTCACTGGCCGCATCGCCCTTGTCGCCTCGACTGAAGGCGGCATGGACATCGAGACCGTCGCGCACGACACCCCGGAGAAGATCCACAGCTTCGACGTCGATCCCGCGACCGGCTTCATGCCGCATCACGGCCGCGCCGTGGCGAACGCGCTCGGCCTGAAGGGCGATCTCGCCAAGCAGGCCGCGAACGTCTCGGCCAAGCTTTACGATGCGTTCCTCGGCACCGATGCTGCGCAGATCGAGATCAACCCACTCGCCCTCACCACCGACGGCAAGCTGATGGTGCTCGATGCCAAGGTCGGCTTCGATTCGAATGCGCTGTTCCGCCACAAGGATCTGATGGAACTGCGCGACGAGACCGAGGAGGACCCTTCCGAGCTCGAAGCGTCGAAATACGACCTCGCCTATATCAAGCTCGACGGCGATATCGGCTGCATGGTCAACGGCGCCGGGCTCGCGATGGCGACGATGGACATCATCAAGCTCAACGGCATGTTCCCGGCCAACTTCCTCGATGTCGGCGGCGGCGCCAACAAGGAGAAAGTGACGGCGGCGTTCAAGATCATCCTCGCCGATCCCGCGGTGAAGGGCATTCTGGTCAATATCTTCGGCGGCATCATGAAGTGCGACATCATCGCCGAGGGCATCGTCGCCGCGGCGAAGGAAGTGAACCTCGCAGTGCCGCTCGTGGTCCGGCTCGAGGGCACCAATGTCGAGGAGGGCAAGAAGATCCTCTCGACTTCGGGTCTCGCCATCGTGCCCGCCAATGATCTGGGCGATGCGGCGCGGAAGATCGTTGCCGAGGTGAAGAAGGCGGCCTAGCGCATCGATATCGAGCTGAACCTTCCTCCCCAGGAACTGGTTCGGACGCAGGAGAGCGAAAATGAAGGTGCTGGTCCCGGTCAAGCGGGTGCTTGACTATAATGTGAAGCCCCGGGTGAAGGCGGACGGGACGGGGGTCGACCTCGCCAACGTCAAAATGAGCATGAACCCGTTCGACGAGATCGCGGTCGAGGAAGCGATTCGCCTGAAGGAAAAGGGCGTCGTGACGGAGATCGTCGCGGTGTCGATCGGCGAGCAGAAAGCCCAGGAGACGCTCCGCACTGCGCTCGCCATGGGCGCCGACCGCGCGATCCTGGTCGTCTCGGACGAGAAGGTCGAGCCGCTCGGCGTCGCCAAGCTGCTCGCCAAGATCGCGGCCGAGGAATCGCCCGAGCTGATCATCCTCGGCAAGCAGGCGATCGACGACGACAACAACCAGACCGGCCAGATGCTCGCCGGGCTGCTCGGCTGGGGCCAGGGCACGTTCGCCAGCGCGGTCGTGGTTGCGGACGGTGTCGCCAAGGTGACGCGCGAAGTCGATGGCGGCTCCGAGACCGAGGATCTGAAGCTCCCGGCGATCGTCACCACCGATCTTCGCCTCAACGAGCCGCGCTACGCGTCGCTGCCCAACATCATGAAGGCCAAGTCCAAGCCGCTGGCCCAGAAGACGCCCGCCGATTACGGCATCGACGTCACGCCGCGGCTGACCACGCTCAAGGTGGTCGAGCCCGCCAAGCGCACCGCCGGCGTCAAGGTCGCCGATGTCGACGCTCTTGTGGCCAAACTCAAGGCGATGGGAGTCGCGAAATGAAGACGCTCGTCTGGGTCGAACATGACGGCAAGGCCGTCAAGGACGCAACGCTCGCCGTGGTGACCGCTGCGTCGAAGCTCGGCGAAGTGCATCTGCTGGTCGCCGGCCGGGGTGTTGACGCCGTGGCGGCAGAAGCTGCGCAGATCGCCGGTGTCGGCAAGGTCCATGTCGCTGATGACGCCGCCTATGCGCACGCGCTGGCCGAGAATGTCGCGCCGCTCGTCGTCGAGCTGATGGGGCATCATGACGCGGTGCTGTTTCCCGCCACCTCGAACGGCAAGAACATCGCGCCACGCGTCGCCGCCCTGCTCGACGTCATGCAGATCTCGGACATCCTCTCGGTCGAGAGCCCCGATACCTTCACCCGCCCGATCTATGCCGGCAACGCGATCGCCACCGTCCAGACGAAGGACGCCAAGCTGGTCATCACCGTGCGCGGCACCGCCTTTGAAAAGGCGGCGACCAGCGGCGGTTCGGGCACGATCGAGAAGGTCGCGGCGACCGGAGACAAGGGTCTCTCGACGTTTGCCGGCGCGGAGATCGCCAAGTCGGAGCGTCCCGAGCTCACCTCCGCCAAGATCATCGTCTCGGGCGGTCGCGCGCTCCAGAACAGCGAGAATTTCCACAGCCTCATCGAACCGCTCGCCGACAAGCTGGGCGCTGGCGTCGGCGCCTCGCGCGCCGCTGTCGATGCCGGCTATGTCCCGAACGACTATCAGGTCGGCCAGACCGGCAAGATCGTCGCCCCCGAAGTCTATATCGCGATCGGTATCTCCGGCGCGATCCAGCATCTCGCGGGGATGAAGGATTCGAAGACGATCATCGCGATCAACAAGGACGAGGACGCCCCGATCTTCCAGGTGGCTGACATCGGCCTGGTCGGCGACCTGTTCAAGATCGTCCCGGAGCTCACCGACAAACTCTGATCCCACGGTGCAGACGGACCGCCTGTTTGTTATCACCGGCGGTCCGGGCTCGGGCAAGACGACCCTGATCGAGGCGCTAGCGTCGGCGGGCCTTGCCACCAGCGCCGAGGTCGGCCGCGCCATCATTCGAGAGGAGATGGCAGTCGGCGGCACCGCCCTTCCCTGGGCGGACGAACTCGCCTTTGCCGAACGCATGGTGGTCCGCGAGATCGCGGCCCATGCCGAGGCGCTTGTCTCAGGGCAGACGGTCGTCCTCGATCGCGGCGTGCCCGATGTGGCCGGTTTTCTCCGCGTGTCGGGGCTGCCGGTCCCGCCGCATATCGACACCGCCGCGCGCACATGCCGCTACAACCGGCATGTCTTCATTGCGCCCTATTGGGACACGATCTACACCGGCGATGCGGAGCGCAAGCAGACGCCGGCCGTGGCGGAAGCGACCCACGCCATCATGGCCGAAACCTATCACGACTATGGCTATGACCTGGTCGAGCTGCCGCGCGTGTCGGTCGCCGATCGCGTTGACCTCATCATCGATCGCATCGGCTTCGCGGGGCTCGGTTAGAAGCCGGTGAGCAGGCTCGTCACATTGCCGCCGAGCGCGTCGGTCGCGTAACCGCCCTCCATCGCGATCACGACCGGCCAGCCCCGCGCGGCGATGTCCCGCGCGAGCACCGCATAGTCCGCTGTGCGAAGCGCGAAGTGGGAAATCGGATCGCCCGCCCATGTATCCGCGCCGAAGCTGACGATCAGAAGATCAGGCCCGAAACGCGTGATCGCCTCGAGCGCGACCGTCTGCGCCGCGCGAAATGCGTCGAGCGCCGCACCCTGCGCAAGCGGGAGATTGAGCGTCGTGCCCAGCCCTTCACCTTCGCCGATCTCGTCGGCATGCCCCCAGAAAAAAGGATAGTCGGTCGCCGGATCGGCATGGATCGAGGCGTAGAAGACATCGTCGCGTGTCCAGAAGATATCCTGCGTTCCGTTGCCATGATGATAATCGATGTCGAGGATCGCGACCCGCGCCGCGCCGGCATCGCGCGCTGCCTGCGCTGCGATCGCTGCGCTGTTGAGATAGCAATAGCCGCCTAGATAGTCGGCGCCGGCATGATGGCCAGGCGGACGACATAGGGCAAAGGCCGCGCGATCCCCAGCCAGCACCGCATCGAGCGCCGAGAGAACCGATTGCGCGCTCCAATAGGCGGCGTCCCAGGTGTCGGCGGTCAATGGCGTCGAGGCGTCAAGGCTATAGCGCCCAGCCAACGCATCGATCCGGTCCAGCTTGAGCGGACGGCGGCCTACAATCGGCCAGATATACCCCATGACGTCACCCGGTCGCCCCGCCGCCGCCCAGCGGGCCGGGCCGGTCTTCAGGAAATCGATATAGCCGGCGTCATGAACAGCGCGGATCGGCGCTTCGCCATGGTCGACAGGCAAGTCAGCGCCACCGATGGCGGCCAGGATCGCCTCGGCGCGCACCGGCTTCTCGGCGAAATCCGTGAAGCCGCCATTGTGCAGCTCCTTCTCGGGCGCATGGGCAAGCTGACGGGGATCGAAAAAGCGTTTCATGGCGTCACTCTCGGCGCGAAGCGCAGCACGACATAGCCCGTGACGGCCGACAGGACGGATCCGGCCAGCACGCCGATCTTCACCTCATCCATCATCGCGCCTGCGCCGGGGAAGGCGAGGCCGCCGATGAACAGGCTCATCGTGAACCCAATCCCCGCTAGCAATGAGACGCCGTAGATCTGCGTCCAGCTCGCCCCGCCTGGCGCCCGCGCGAGACCGAAACGGACGGCCAGGCGCATACTGCCGAAAATGCCGATCTGCTTGCCGAAGAACAACGCCAGCGCAATGCCGAGCACCAGCGGCTCGACAAGGACGGATGCCGAGGTACCATTGAGCGATACTCCGGCATTGGCGAAGCCGAACAGCGGCACGATAGCATAGGCGACCCAGGAGTTCAGCGCATGTTCGAGACGGTGGAGCGGCGACCCGTCAGGGTCGCCCGCACGGATCGGGATCAGCATCGCCGTCACCACCCCGGCGATCGTCGCATGCACTCCCGAC
>Ga0207703_10000375_pt1 | contig 47699 bp, 41 predicted proteins | sample KBSSwiS12_FD_184304 | JGI IMG/M metagenome (GOLD analysis project Ga0207703, IMG submission 184304) | Switchgrass rhizosphere microbial communities from Kellogg Biological Station, Michigan, USA - KBS Switchgrass S1-2 (SPAdes) (version 2) | ecosystem: Host-associated > Plants > Roots >... | reverse complement strand
CGCTCGCCCTGGGACAGCGGTTGGTCCTCAGGGCGAAAGGGCAGGGCGTCGAAGGCCTTGCCCGAGCCGTCGGCGGCCCGCAGCAGCGCCAGGTCGTGCAGCACGTCGAGCTGCAGGATCGCCAGCGGCGCCTCGCGCCCGTCGGCGGTGACGTAGACCAGCTCGTGGCGCTCGGGCTTCAGTGCCGCCTCGCTGACGACGTGGAAGTTGGTGATGATCAGCCCGTCCTTGGTGACCAGGAAGCCGGAGCCGACCGAGGTCTGGCTGGCCTGGCCCTTGAGCACGGTGCGGATCTGCACCAGCTGCGAGCGCGCCTGCTCGTAGACCTTGCGCGCCGAGAGCGAGACCGGCGGCGCGGGGGGCGGCGTGGCCGCGGCGTCCTGGGTGGGCGGGGTTGCCGGCGCGGGCCCGGGCGGTCGCGGCTGGCCAGACGCCGACGCTGCGGCCAGCGCCAGCATCGACTGGATGGCCCAGCGTCCGACGCGAACTCTCATTCGCATCGATTCTACGGGGCGGGTATGGCATAGGGTGCTGGGCAAAACCGCGCTGCTAAAGTTGCCGCCGCCTCGGCCCACGCGCGCCGACGCAGGACCACAGGAGACTTCGCATGCAACGCCGCCGCCTCATCCAGGCCCTCGCCCTCGCTCCGGCCGCCAGCCTCGGCGTCGCACCCTTCGCCCGGGCCCAGGCGGTCGAGAAGCCCAGGCTGACGATCGCCGTCGGCGGCAAGAACCTGCTGTACTACCTGCCGCTGACGATCGCCGAAGGCCAGGGTTACTTCAAGGCCGAGGGCCTGGACATCACCATCGCCGACTTCGCCGGCGGCTCGCGCGCCCTGCAGGCGCTGGTCGGCGGCAGCGCCGACGTCGTCTCCGGCGCGTTCGAGCACACGATCAACATGCAGGTCAAGGGCCAGCGGCTGCGCGCCTTCGCGCTGCAGGGCCGGGCGCCGCAGATCGTCCTCGGCATCAATCCGAAGACGATGCCGAACTTCAAGTCGGTGGCGGAGCTGAAGGGGAAGAAGCTCGGCGTCACCGCGCCGGGCTCGTCGACCAACGTGCTCGCCAACTTCGTGCTCGCCAAGGTCGGCCTGAAGCCGGGCGACGTCTCGATCATCGGCGTCGGCACCGGCAGCGGCGCGGTGGCGGCGATGCGCACCGGCCAGATCGACGCGATCTCCAACCTCGACCCGGTGATCACCCTCCTGACGCGCAGCGGCGACCTGAAGATCGTCTCCGACACGCGCATCGTCGCCGAGGCCGACCGGGTGTTCGGCGGGCCGATGCCGGCCGGCTGCCTCTACACCCAGCAGTCCTTCCTCGACAAGTATCCGCAGACGGCGCAGGCCCTGGCGAACGCGCTGGTGCGCGCCGACAAGTGGGTCCAGGGGGCAGGCGCCGGTGACATCATCAAGGCGGTGCCCGAGAATTACCTGCTCGGCGACCGCGCGGTCTACGTCGACGCTTTCCTCGCCGCCAAGGGCGCGCTCTCGCCCGACGGGATCTTCCCGGAGGCCGGGGCGGAGACGGCGCGGCGCGCATTGGCGAGCATCGATCCGGAGATCGCCGCCGCCAAGATCGACCTGGCGGCGATCTACACCAACGAACTCGTCAAGCGCGCCAACGCCAAGTACCCGAAGGGCTGAGGACGTCTCGTTGCACGCGCCTGCGAACACCCCGCCGCCCGCGGCCCTGGTGCTCGACCGCATCAGCTGCACCTTTGCCAGCCGAGAGGCACCGAGCCAGCGCTACACCGCCGTCCGCGACGTCAGCCTCACCGTCGGCGCCGGCGAGTTCGTCTCGGTGGTCGGACCGACCGGCTGCGGCAAGAGCACCCTGCTCAACGTCGCCGCCGGCCTGCTCGCGCCGAGCAGCGGCACGGTCGAGGTGTTCGGCGAAAAGCTCGCGGGCATAAACCGGCGCGCCGGCTACATGTTCCAGTCGGACAGCCTGATGCCCTGGCGCACCGCGCTCGGCAACGTCGCCGCCGGGCTTGAGTTTCATGGTGCGGCCCGCGCCGCCGCCAGTGCCCAGGCCATCGAATGGCTGAAGCGGGTCGGCCTCGGCGGCTTCGGCGACCGCTATCCGCACCAGCTCTCTGGCGGCATGCGCAAGCGCGTCGGCCTGGCGCAGACGCTGGTGCTCGACCCCGACATCATCCTCATGGACGAGCCGTTCTCCGCGCTCGACATCCAGACCCGCCAGCTCATGGAGAACGAGGTCCTCGCCCTCTGGGCGGAAAAGAAGAAGGCGGTGCTCTTCATCACCCACGACCTCGACGAGGCGATCGCCATGAGCGACCGCGTCGTCTGCCTCTCCGCCGGGCCCGGCTCGCATCCGATCGGCGAGTTCACGATCGACCTGCCGCGGCCGCGCGACGTGGCCGAGGTGCGCGCGACGCCGCGTTTCATCGAGCTGCATCAGGCGATATGGGCCGTGCTGCGCGAGGAGGTGCTGGCCGGCTACCGGCAGCAGCTCGCGGCATGACCACGACGGGCGCGGCGGCATGAGATACCTGCGTGTCTGGCAGGTCGGGCTGCTCGTGGTCGTTTTCGTGGTCTGGCACCTGCTGACGACGCCGGGCCTCTTGCCGACCTTCATGTTCGAGAACGACCGCCAGGCGGCCTTCTTCTTCGGCGAGCCGCTGAAGATCTTCGACCGGATCTGGCAGTGGTTCGTCGGCCACGCCGACATCTACGGCCATCTCTGGATCACGCTGGTCGAAACGGTGCTGGCGTTCGCCATCGGCACCGTGCTCGGCCTCGGCTTCGGCCTGTGGCTGGCCCTCAGCCCGATGGCCGGGGCGATCGCCGATCCGTACATCAAGGCCCTCAACAGCATGCCGCGGGTGATCCTGGCACCGATCTTCGCCGTCTGGTTCGGCCTCGGTGTGGCGAGCAAGGTCGCGCTCGGCGTCACGCTCGTCTTCTTCATCGTCTTCTTCAACGTCTACCAGGGCGTCAAGGAGGTGAGCCCGGTGGTGCTTGCCAACGCCCGCATGCTCGGTGCCTCGCGGCGCGACCTGCTGCGCCACGTCTACCTGCCGAGCGCGACGAGCTGGGTGTTCAGCTCGCTGCACACGTCGGTCGGCCTGGCGTTCGTCGGCGCCGTGGTCGGCGAGTACCTCGGCTCGTCGCGCGGCGTCGGCTACCTGATCCTGCAGGCCGAGGGCGCCTTCGACATCAACACCGTGATGGCCGGGATCCTCGTGCTCACCGTGTTCGCGCTCGCGCTCGACGCCGCGGTCGGGCGGATCGAGCGCCACCTGATGAAGTGGCAGCCGCAGGCGGGAGAAACCGAGAAGATCTAGCGCGTTGCGCTCTCCGCCGGCCGCGCAGCGCGACGGTCGTGATCCGCAAGCTCGACGGCAGCGTGATCGGCACCTGAATTGCACCCCCCGCGGTCCGGGTCGGACAGCTCCGACAGGGTCGCGCGAGCGGCGCCGATGGTGCCGCCGCTCCGAGCCGCTTACCTTCGGTCGGTCCCTACCCCGCCGAGAGAAAGTATGAAGGCTGAAGCACGCATCGCCCTGGGCCTCGCTCTGGCGCTGGTCGTCACCTGCGCCGCACTGGCGCAGACGGCGCCAGCCGCTCCGGAGGCGCCGCCACCCGCGGTGCAGCGCGCCGGCAGCATCGAATACCTCAACGGCGGCGCCGGCGAGGAAGAGCGTGCCGCCATGACGGCTCAGCGCAGCGCGTTTCCCTTGCGCATCGTCTTCAGCCAACCGGGCGGTGCGTATGCCGTCGCCGACCATGTCGACGTGAGCCAGGGCACGGCCAGGGTGATCGAGGTCGACAAGGCGGGGCCGCTCCTGATGCTGAAGCTGGCCCCGGGCGACTACACGGTCGATGCCCGTTTCGCGGGCCGGACCGAGCGCCGCCAGGTGCGGGTCGGCCGCGACGGCACGCAACTCGACTGGCGGTTGCCCGACGAGCCCCGCTGAGAAGACGGGCGCGGAGCTGCTCTACTTCGAGGTCGGCATCGTGAACTCGGCGCCCTTTGGCGTCGAGGCCGGCCAGCGCTGCATCACGCTCTTTTGCCGGGTATAGAAGCGCACCCCTTCCTCGCCATAGGCGTGGGTGTCGCCGAACATGCTCGACTTCCAGCCACCGAAGCCGTGCCAGGCCATCGGCACCGGGATCGGCACGTTGATGCCGACCATGCCGATCTCGACCCGGCGGGCGAACTCGCGGGCGACGTTGCCGTCGCTGGTGAAGCAGGCGACGCCGTTGCCGTACTCGTGGTCGTTGATCAGCTTCAGCGCCGCCTCGAAGTCCGGAACGCGCACGCAGGAGAGCACCGGCCCGAAGATCTCCTCGCGGTAGATCTTCATCTGCGGCGTGACGTGATCGAACAGCGTGCCGCCGGTGAAGAAGCCCTGCTCGTGGCCGGCGACCGCATGGCCGCGGCCGTCGGCGGCGAGAGTGGCGCCGTCGGCCACGCCCGACGCGATGTACGACTCGACGCGCTGCAGCGCCTCCTTCGTGACCAGCGGCCCCATCTCGGCGTCGGTCTCCATGCCGTTCTTGACCACGAGCTTCGTCGCCCGCTCGGCCAGCAACGGCACGATCCGGTCGGCAACGTCGCCCACCAGCACCGCCACCGAGATCGCCATGCAGCGCTCGCCGGCCGAGCCGTAGGCGGCGCCGATCAGCGCGTCGACCGCCTGCTCGAGATTGGCGTCGGGCATCACCACCATGTGGTTCTTCGCGCCGCCGAGCGCCTGCACCCGCTTGCCGTGCCTGGCGCCGGTCTCGTAGATGTGGCGGGCGATCGGCGTCGAGCCGACGAAGCTCAGCGCCTTGACGTCGGGATGGACGAGGAGCGCGTCGACCGCGACCTTGTCGCCCTGGACGACGTTGAACACGCCCTTGGGCAGGCCCGCCTGCTGCAGCAGCTCGGCCATGAAGATCGAGGGCGACGGGTCGCGCTCGCTCGGCTTGAGGATGAAGCTGTTGCCGCAGGCGATCGCCACCGGGAACATCCACATCGGCACCATGCACGGGAAGTTGAACGGCGTGATGCCGGCGACGACGCCGAGCGGCTGGCGCATGGTCCAGTTGTCGATGCCGGTCGAGACCTGCTCGGTGTAGTCGCCCTTGAGCAGCTGCGGGATGCCGCAGGCGAACTCGACGATGTCGATGCCGCGCGTGACCTCGCCCTGGGCATCGCTGAACACCTTGCCGTGCTCCGAGGTGATCATCGCCGCCAGGGTGTCGCGGTTCTCGTTCAGGAGGCCGAGGAAGGCGTTGAGGACCCGCGCTCGGCGCAGCGGCGGCGTCTCGGCCCATCCCGGCACCGCGGCCTTGGCCGAAGCCACCGCGGCCGCGACCTCTTCGACCGAGGCGAGCGCGACCTGTCGCGAGACCGCGCCCGTGGCCGGGTTGAACACCGGCTGGCGCCGGCCGCTGCTGCCGACGGCGCGGCGCCCGTCGACGTAATGGCCGATCTCGGCCGTGCTGGCGAATGCTTCGGTGGCGCCCATGGCGATCGGTCCTTGCGTCGGGGATGCGAAGTGGGGGCGCCAGTATCCGCCAATCGCGCGTGGCCGCGCGCTGCGCGCGGGCCGCTAGGACTTCGCCGCCAGCGCGGCCTGCGCGATCTCGCGGTGGCGCATCGACAGCCCGGGAATCGCCAGGGCGTCGCGGTACAGGCGCGCGGCGCGCGCCGGATCCTGCGGCTTGCCTTCGCCCCGCTGGTACATCCCGGCGAGCAGGACCATGGCATTCGGCTCGCCCTGGTCCACGGCTTTCTGCAGCAGCTCGGCGGCCTTGGCCGTGTCCTTGAAGACGCCCCGGCCCTGGAGGTAGAGCCGGCCGAGGTTGCTCTGCGCGCCGGCGTGCCCCTGATCGGCGGCCTTGCGGTACCAGTCGGACGCCAGAACCAGGTTGGCCGGCCCGGCGGTGCCGTTTTCGTAGGCCTGGCCGACCCGGTTCTGTGCCCGGGCGAGGCCCTGGTCGGCGGCCTTGCGGTACCAGGCCACAGCCTGCGTCGCATCCTTGGGGACGCCGAGCCCGGCGTCGTACAGCGCGCCCAGCTCGTACTGGCCGACGTCGCTGCCCTGCTCGGCCGCCTTGCGATACCAGTGCGAGGCCTCGACCGGATCGCGCGTGACGCCGGTGCCGTTGCGGTAGGCGTTGCCGAGGACGACTTGGCAGCGGGCGTTGCCGCGCTTCGCGTCCTCGACGCAATCGGTCGCGGCAGCGGCGCGCTCGACCGATGACGCCGGTCCGGTCGACGTCGCCTTGGCCGGGGAGGGCGCAATCGGCGTTGCCGCCGCGACCTTCGACGATGCGGAGGAACTGGTCGCCGGCGATGCCGCCTTCGCGGGCGCTTGAGCTTGTGTTTGTGCTTGGGGCTGGGGTTGCGCCTGCGGCGGTAGTTGCGTCGTCGTCTTTGCTTGCGTCTGTGCCGGCGGCTGTTGCTGCTGCGGCGGTGGCGGTTGGGGCGGCGGAAGCGTTTGGAGCTGCGCCGGCGCCAGCGCCCGCACCTGTGGCTGCGATTGCGCCTGCGCCTGCGGCTGCGTCTGCGGTTGCGCTGCCGGCGGTGGCGCCAGGGCCGCCAGCCGCACCCGGGCGCGGGCGCTGAAGCGGCCCTGCGGATAGCCCTTGAGGTAGGCCTCGTACGCGGGGCGGGTGTTGCTCTTCAGGGCGTCGTCCCAGGTCTGCTGCTCGATCTCCTCCGCGCTCGGTCCCGCCGCGACCGCGGGAAGCGGCGGGGCGACAGACGCAACGGCGGGTGGGGCCGTCGCCGGCGCGGCGGACGCGGCAAGTGCAGACGATGCGGCCGCTGCGGACGAGGCCGCTTCGCTGCCGGAAACGGCCGCCAGCGTCGCCGTCTCGCCCGCGGGCGTCGGGGCCGGCGTCGATCCTGTCCTCATGAAGACATACGCGGCCGCGCCGACCGCGAGTAGCAGCAGCGCACCCCCGCCGGCGACGGCCGCGGACCGCGATCGGCCCGGCGGCGCCGACGGTGCGGCCCGGGCGCGCGGCAGCAGGACGGTGGCGTCTGCATCGGCGTCGGCGGGAGGCGCGGCGGGCGCGGCGGAAGCGGCGGAAGCGGCGGCGCCGGCGAATGCCGTGCGCAGTGCCGTGGCGAACGCGTCGGCGTTCGGATAGCGTTCTCCGGGCGACTTGGCCATGGCCTTTCGCACCACTGCGTCGAGCGGCCGCGGCAGGGAGGCGACGACGCTGGAGGGCGGCGCCGGCTGCTCGTGCAGTACCTTGTGCATCACGGTCGCCGGCGAGCCGCTGAAGGCGCGCTCGCCGGTCAGCAGCTGGTAGAGGATCACGCCGCAGGAGAACAGGTCGCTGCGCCGGTCGACCGCGTCGCCGGTGAGCTGTTCGGGCGACATGTGCGAGACCGTGCCGAGCACCGAGCCGAGCTGGGTGAGCTCCGAGGTGTCGAGCTTGGCGATGCCGAAGTCGGCGACTTTGACGCTGCCGTCGGCGAGCAGGATGATGTTGGCCGGCTTGATGTCGCGGTGGACGACGCCGCGCTCGTGCGCATGCTGCATCGCGCTCAGCAGCTCGCCCATGATCCGGCCGGCCTCAGCAAGCGCAAACCGCTTGCCGGCGTCGAACAGGCTCTTCAGGTCGCGGCCTTCGACCAGCTCCATGGCGATGAAGGCGCTGCTCGAACCGGCCTCCTCGCCGTACTCGTAGACCGAGACGATGTTCGGATGGCTGAGCCGGCCGGCCGCCTGGGCTTCGCGGCGAAAGCGCATGCGCAGCTCGGCGTCGAGCTGGGCGTTGGCTTCGTCGATGCGCAGCACCTTGATCGCCACGGCGCGCTCGATCAGCGGGTCGTAGCCTTCGTAGACGACGCCCATCGCGCCGCGTCCGAGCTCGCGCCGGATCAGGTACTTCCCGAGGCGTTCCGGCGGCGCTTGCATGGCGGCGGAGCGTGCTCCCGCCGACGCGCCGCCGTCAATAGGGGCTCAGCCCTTCCGGGCCGCGCCGCGTTGTTCGGTCCGGGCCGGCGGCGCCCTGTCGGGTGCCCTGTCGGTAAGCGCCTGCAGCGGCAGCGACGGCGTGGCCCACAGGATCGACTCGGGTGTGCTGGACATGATCAATGCCAGCCGCGTGACGATGGCGCGCAGCGCGGACACGTCGCCGACGCGCCAGTCGCGCTGCGTCTGCGTCTCCTCGCAGCAGACCATGCCGTAGGCGCGGCCGTTGAGCATGAAGGCGGCGTCGAGCAGGGAGAGGACGTTGTTGGGAACCAGGTAGTTCTCGCGCATCGGCTGCAGCGCCGGGGCGGCGAGGGCATCGCTGGCGACGTAGGTGCCGCGCACGATCAGGGCATTGAAGTAGTCCCGGTACTCGCTCTGGGCCAGGCGCTTCTCGACGAAGTCGAGATCGCCGGCGGCGGTCTTGGCGGCGAAGCAGAGCAGGCTGAGATGGCCCGGATCGCCCTCGAACTTCCACAAACTGACCCGCTGGCAGCCGATTCGCGCCAGCACCACGTCCATCACCGCCGAGCGGACGGCATGGCGGTCGATGTGCCCTGCGTAGAACTCTCTGAGATGCTCCTGCAGCTGGCGCGCGTCTCGATCTTGCGGCGTCATGTCCCGAGTATCCGCTGCTCGCGGATTTCTCGTCGTATGCCCTAGCGGATCACTGCGAGTGCGGTGAGGCGGATCGATGCCTTCAGCTCGTCCCAGCCGGCGTCCTTCTTCAGGTCGACGCCGCCGAAGATGCGGATCTTGCGGCTGCGCACCAGCAGGTATTGCACGCCGGCGACCAGCAGCAGCGTCAGGCCGCGCAGCGCGGGCCGGCGCGCGAACTCCCCGGCAGCGAGCAGGCGGCTCGCCTCCTCGCCCCAGGCTTCGCGCTCGGACTCGAGGATGGCCGTCAGGTCGTTGCGCTCGACGATCTCGGCGGCGAGGATCTCCAGCGTCAGCGGCCGCTCGCGCAGGGCGTCGATGAAGTGCTCGAAGAAGCGGGCATAGCGCTCGGGCGCGTCGAGCCGATGAAAGGCCTCGGGGTCGGCGCCGAGCAGCTCGGCGACGCGCGGCCAGAACCGCCCGCTCGCCCCCCATTCGCGCAGCAGTTCGGGCAGGCCGCCGAAATAGCGGTAGATCAGCACCTTGTCGACGCCGGCTTCCTTGGCGATGGCGTTCACGCCGACGGCGCCGAAGCCGTCGCGGGCGAGGACGACGCCGACCGCGCCGAGGATGCGCGCCTTGGTCGCTTCGCGGTCGCGCGCCGGGCGCTCGGGCGCGACCGGCGCACGGCGCATCCGGGGTGACGGGTTCCGGGGAGCGGTGGTCATCGGCGGATTGTCTCCGGGCGATCGCGCCGGCCCGGCCACGGGCCTAGCTGCGCACGATCGCCGCGACGCCGCGGCGCGGCGTGTGCTGCTGCGCCGGCGCGTAGCCGACACGGCAGAGCATCTGCACCGTTTCCTCCTCCGCCGGGCGGCCGACGAGCAGCTCGTGGACGCGGTCGTAGTGCGTCTTCATCTCCGGAAATTCCTGTACCGCCTGGCTCATCGGATGCACTTGCAGGCCGAGCTCGGTCGCCTTCAGTTGCAGCCGCAGGTAGGCACGCCCGGCCCGGACCTCGGCGGCGCGGGCTGCGCCGGCCGGCCGCGGCGTCGACAGCCAGAGGAAGCCCATGGCTGTGCGGCTGTGGCCCTCGAAGCGCGCCATCATCTGCCGATAGGCGGTGCTGCCTTCGGCCGGTGGCCGGCTGCGGTCGAAGGCACCGACGGCATCGACCAGCCGCAGCAACGGCGAATTGAGGCTGATGCCGTCGCGATGGCGGGTGATCTCGGCCGGACCGACGCGGGTCAGGCGCAGGCTTTCCATCACCGTGCGCGGCGTCGACAGCTCGACCCGGGCGGCTTCCCAGCAGAGCGTGCGCAGCGCCTCGAGCCGCGCCGGCTCGACGGTCGCACCGAAGCGCACCTCCGGGTCGGCTAGCGCGCTGCGCAGGCGCTCGAGCGTCTCTGCCGCGACCGGGCGCGTCGTGTCGTAGTCGACCTTGGCGGTCTGCCGTCTCGGCAGCTGGTCGAACAGCGGATCGCGCCGGGGTGCGGCGACCGGGGACCAGGTGATGCGGGCCACCGGCCGGTCGTCGATGGTGCGCGCCGCGAACTCGCCTTCGGGAAAGAGGGCGACGGCGGGCTCGAGCCCGCGCTGGCGGAGCGCCAGCACCAGCGCCTCGATGAAGGTGCCCTGGCTGACGACGATCTGCCGGAACCAGGGATCGGTTTCGGGCAGCAGGCGGTCGCGATCGATTCGTAGGACGATCGCGTCGGCCTCGCGCAGATCGACCAGCCACGGCTGGCGGTTGTGCGAGCTGGGCGCGAGGATGGCGTGGCCGAGCGCCCAGCGGCGCAGGTCGGCCGCGCTGTCCGGGCCGCGCCAGGCGGCGACGGCTTCTTCCGGATAGTCCTGCGAGCAGGCGGCGAGCGGCGATACCGCCGCGACGGCGAGGAGACGGACGAAAGTGCGGCGGTCGAGATCGGCGGGCATCGTCGGCTCCATAAGTCACTACAAGGTGACAATATAGTCACCTGCGGGTGACAAGTCAAGCGCGAGGCCCCGGCCCTCTGTCGTGCGGTCGGCTTGGCTATGCTTCGACGCAGGAACGCCCGCGAAGGAACGCCCCATGCTGAGAGCCGAGATCACCCCTGCGAGCTTTCAGGCGCGCCAAGCCGAGACCCTGCCGGGCAAGTTCGGCCTGGTCGTCACCCGCCTCGAAGAGCAGCGTCTCGATGCCGAGGTGGCGATCCAGCCGTGGATGCTGGCGCCCAACGGTTATCTGCATGCGGCCAGCGTGCTGCTCCTGGCCGACACCGCGGCGGGCTATGCCTGCATGGCGCATTTGCCCGAGGGCGCGAAGAACTTCACCACCATCGAGCTGAAGAGCAATTTCCTCGGCACCGTGCGCGAAGGGACGATGCGCACCGAGTGCCGGGCCGAGCATCTCGGGCGAACCACCCACGTCTGGTCGGCGACGGTGTTCGGGCCGAACGATCGCAAGCTCGCCTTGTTCCGCTGCACCCAGCTGGTCCTGTGGTGACCCGGTCCGCGCCGCCCCGACCGCGCGGCGCTGCATCGCCGCCGCGTCCGGCAGCCGCGCCCCTGTCCGAGCGCGAGCTCGGGACCCTGCAGGCCCTGCTCGACGCCGTGCCGGCGCCGCTCGAGCCGCTCGACGTCTCGGCGCTCGACGGCTTTCTCTGCGGCGTGCTGGTGCAGCCGGCGCGCATTGCGCCGGCGCGCTGGCTCGCTCACGTGACCGACGCCGACGCACGGCCGCTGCCGCGCGGCTGGGACCCGGCGCCGCTGCAGGCGCTGGTGAAGCGCCGCCATGCCGAGCTCGAGGCAGCGATCGGCCGGCGCCGCTGGTTCGATCCCTGGGTGTTCGAGGTCGACGAGGCCGGGGAGGGAGATCCGGTTCGCGCCGCCGTCTTTCCCTGGGTCGCGGGCGTCGCGACCGCCTTCGAGCTCTTCCCGGGAACGATGCAGCTCTCGCCGGAGGCGACGCTCGAGCCGCTGGCGCTGCTCTATCAGCACGTCGACGCCGACGATCTCGAAGACGCCGACGAGCTCCTGGCCGAGATCGAATCGCTCGAGCCGCCTGCCGACCTGACCGAGGCGGTCGAGCAGCTGGTGCGGGCGATTCTGCTGCTCGCCGACGCCGCGGCCGGCGCCGCCCGCTAGACCCTCCGCTCGCTAGATCGTCAGCGGGTCGACGTCCACCGCCCAGCGCAGCAGCCGCTGCTCCGGCGCATGGCGCTCCTGGCGCAGGCTCGCCAGCAGCGGCAGCCAGGCGCGCAGCATCGCCTGCAGCGCCTGGCGCGAGGGCGACTCGACCAGCATCTGCATCCGCTCGACGTCGGCGACCCGGGCGATGCCGAGCGGCACCGGCGCGTAGACCATCACCTCCGTGCCCGCCCCGGCGGCCGGAGCGACCTCGGCGGCGGCGACGAGGAAGCCGCGCGCCGCCGCCACCGTCTTCGCCTCGGCCCGGAGCACGGCGAGGTGCGAGTACGGCGGCAGCCCGGCCGAGGCGCGTTCCTTCAGCTGGGTGGCGGCGAAGGCGGCGAAGTCGTGCTGGCGCAGCGCCGCATAGAGCGGATGCGCGGGGTGCCAGGTCTGCACCCACATCTCGCTCGGCGACGCCTGCGCCGCGTCGCGCCCGGCCCGGCCGGCCGCCTGCATCAGCAGTGCGAACAGCCGCTCCGGCGCGCGGAAGTCGCTGCTGAAGAGCGAGCTGTCGGGGTTGACGGCGGCGACCAGGCCGATGCGGCGGAAGTCGTGGCCCTTGGCGATCATCTGCGTGCCGACCAGGACGTCGACTTCGCCGGCATGGACCGCGCCGAGCTGGGCCTCGAGCGCACCCTTCCTGCGCGTGCTGTCGGCATCGATCCGGGCGATCCGCGCCCCGGGCAGCAGCGCCTCGATCTGCTCTTCGAGGCGCTCGGTGCCGCGGCCGATCGGCGCGATGTCCGGGTTGCCGCAATCCGGGCAGGCGCGCGGCACCGCGTCGGCCAGGCCGCAGTGGTGGCAGCGCAGCGTCCGGTCCTGCTTGTGGAAGACGCGCCAGGCGCTGCAGTGCGGGCAGCCGCTCTTCCAGCTGCACTCGCCGCAATGCAGCACCGGCGCATAGCCGCGCCGGTTGAGGAACACCAGGCTCTGCTCGCCGCGGGCGATCCGCGCCTCGATCGCGGCGACCAGCGGCGGGGCCAGCGCCGCCGGCGTGCCGCGCTGCTTCGGCAGGCGGCTCATGTCGAGCAGGCGCACCTCCGGCCATGCAGCGCCGCCGATCCGCCCGGGCAGACCGAGCCGCTGGTAGCGGCCGGCGTCGGCGTTGTGCCAGCTCTCGAGCGAAGGCGTGGCCGAGCCGAGCACCACCAGGACACGTTCGTTGCGGCCGCGCCAGACGGCGAGGTCGCGGGCCGAATAGCGCGCCCCTTCCTGCTGCTTGTACGACGGGTCGTGCTCCTCGTCGACGACGACGAGGCCGAGCCGCGGCAGCGGTGCGAAGACCGCGAGCCGGGTGCCGAGGACGATGTCGGCCCGGCCGGTGTGCGCCATCAGCCAGTGGCGCAGGCGTGCCGCCGGCGTCAGGCCGCTGTGCAGGGCGACGATGGCCTGGCCGGGAAAGCGCTCGGCAAAGCGCGCCACCAGCTGCGGCGTCAGGTTGATCTCTGGCACCAGCACCAGGGCCTGGCGGCCGAGCGCCAGCGCCCGGGCGGCGGCGCGGAGATAGACCTCGGTCTTGCCGCTGCCGGTGGTGCCGTGCAGCAGCACCGTTCCCGGCTCGGCGACGGCCATGGCTGCGGCGATCCGCTCGCCGGCTTCGGCCTGGGTCGGCGACAAGGACGGCACCTCGGGCGCGGCCGGGACCGTCCCGGCGGCTTGGTCCCGCTTCAGGCGCTTGTCGAGCCGGACCAGGCGATTGGCGATCGCGGCGTTGTCCAGCCTGCGCAGCTCCGTCGGCAGGACCGAGAGCGCGATCTCGCCGAGTCCGCGCTGGTAATACCCGGCCGCGAAGGCCACCAGCTCGCGCCAGGGCAGGGGCAGCGGCGGCAGGGCGTCGCAGGTCCCGGTGATTTCCCTGATCTCCGTCGCCGTGCCGGAATCGCCGGTCGCGTTGGACCAGACGATCCCCGCGACCTCGCGGCGACCGAGGGGAACGCGAACCAAGGTTCCGGGCGTGAGGGGGCGCTGACTTGCATAGCTGAGCGCGCCCTCGAGACCGGCATGGCGGGGCGTTTCGACGACGACGGGGACGGTCTGCGCTGCGCTCATCAAGACCCGTGTCCGGGGCCCTCGGCGGCACGGTAGCGAACTTCAACTACACGCTCTAAGTTCATGATTCGGAACCGGTTTTGAGATTTTCCACCGGAGCTGTGGGTAACTTTGTGGAGAAGGACCCTCGACGGCGCCGAAACGCTTGCTGCGTCTTGCTTTCCGACATCTTGCCCGCTTTCGCGGCAGGCAAATGAACTCAATGAAATCAATGACTTACGTGAAGAGCGGAATTTCGGAATGATGCGCCGCAACACCCGACCGGAGATTTATGACGGATCAAAGTCATGGGGATAAGTCAAGCCCTGAGTGCTCACTCACCGCAGATTCGGCACGTACCCGGCCGATGTGACTTTCGTCACGTTCCGGCGGTGGCGTGGTAGGGGCGGGAAAGCCTGTGGACGGCCTCGACGAGCACCTCGACATTTTCCGGCGGCGTGTGCTGGCTGATGCCGTGGCCGAGGTTGAACACATGGCCGTTGGCGCCGGCAGGGGACCCGGCGTGAAAGCTGGCGAGCAGCGTCGCCACCTCGCTCCGGATCGCCTCCGGGCCGGCGAAGAGCACGTTCGGATCGAGGTTGCCCTGGACCGCGACGCCGGAGCCGAGGCGCCGCCGGGCGGCGCCGAGGTCGACGGTCCAATCGACGCCGACGACATCGGCGCCGAGCGCGCCGATCGCTTCCAGCCAGGGGCCGCCGCCCTTGGTGAAGACGATCTGCGGCACGCGCCGGCCGTCGGCGTCGCGCTTGAGCTGCCTCAGCACCCGCTCGACATAGGCCAGGCTGAAGCGCTGGAACGCGCCGTCGGCGAGCACGCCGCCCCAGCTGTCGAAGACCATCACTGCCTGCGCGCCGGCGTCGATCTGCGCGTTCAGGTAGAGCGCCACGGCGTCGGCATTGATCGCCAAGATGCGGTGCATCAGGTCGGGCCGCGCGTAGAGCATGGTCTTGACCAGGCGGTAGTCGTCGGAGCCCGCGCCTTCGACCATGTAGCAGGCGAGCGTCCAGGGACTGCCGGAAAAGCCGATTAGTGGCACCCGGCCAGCGAGGGCGCGGCGGATCGAGGCGACGGCGTCGAAGACGTAGCGCAGCTTGGCCATGTCGGGCACGGCCAGGCGCGCGACCGCGGCCTCGTCGCGAACGGGGCGTTCGAAGCGCGGGCCTTCGCCTTCGGCGAACGACAGGCCGAGGCCCATCGCGTCGGGCACGGTCAGGATGTCGCTGAAGAGGATCGCGGCGTCGAGCGGATAGCGCTCCAGCGGCTGCAAGGTGACCTCGGTCGCGAAGTCGGGGTTCGTGGCCAGGCCCATGAAGCTGCCCGCCTTGGCGCGCGTCGCTCGGTATTCCGGCAGGTAGCGGCCGGCCTGGCGCATCAGCCAGACCGGCGTGACCGGAACCGGCTCGGACAGGCAGGCGCGCAGGAAAGTGTCGTTCTGCAGCGGTGAAGGCATCGGCCATTGTCGCAAACGGGATCGCCGCGACAGATCGCGCCGAGTTCGCAGAACATAATCGCCGCGGCCCTCGCCGCCGGCCGTTCCTGGAGCCCTTCGATGCTTGCCAACGATGTTCTTCACACCATCGGCAACACGCCGCACATCCGCATCAACCGGCTGTTCGGCAAGACCCACAACGTCTACGTGAAGAGCGAGCGCTCGAACCCGGGCGGATCGATCAAGGACCGGATCGCGGTGGCGATGATCGAGGCGGCCGAGGCCTCGGGCGCGCTCCGGCCGGGCTCGACGATCGTCGAGCCGACCTCGGGCAACACCGGCGTCGGCCTGGCGATGGTGGCCGCGGTCAAGGGCTACCGGCTGATCCTGGTGATGCCCGACAGCATGAGCGTCGAGCGCCGCCGACTGATGCTCGCCTACGGCGCCAGCTTCGAGCTGACGCCGCGCGAAAAGGGCATGAACGGCGCGATCGCCCGCGCCGCCGAGCTGGTGGCGACGACGCCCGGGGCGTGGATGCCGCAGCAATTCGAGAACCCGGCCAACGTCGAGGTGCACGCGCGCACCACCGCCGAGGAGATCGCCGCCGACTTTCCGAGCGGCATCGATGCGCTGATTACCGGCGTCGGCACCGGCGGCCACATCACCGGCTGCGCCCGGGTGCTCAAGAAGATGTGGCCCAAGCTCCAGGTCTTCGCGGTCGAGCCGAGCGCCTCGCCGGTGATCAGCGGCGGCAAGCCCAGCCCGCATCCGATCCAGGGCATCGGCGCCGGCTTCATCCCGAAGATCCTCCAGGTCGAGCTGCTCGACGGCACGATCCAGGTCGAGGCCGAGGCGGCGCGCGAGATGGCGCGGCGCTGCGCCCGCGAGGAAGGCCTCCTGGTCGGCATCTCGTCCGGGGCGGCGCTGGCGGCGATCGCCCAGAAGCTCCCCGACATCGCCCCGGGATCGACGGTGCTCGGCTTCAACTACGACACCGGCGAACGCTACCTCTCGATCGAGGGCTTCCTGCCGGCATGAAACCGAGGATCCTCATCGTCGAGGACGAGCCCGGCATCGCCGACACCCTGCAGTACGCGCTGCGCACCGATGGCTTCGAGCCGGCGTCGTGCGCCACCGGCGAGGAGGCGCTGGCGCGGATCGCGGCCGAGCCGCCGGCGCTGGTGATCCTCGACGTCGGCCTGCCGGATGCGAGCGGCTTCGAGATCTTCAAGCGGATCCGCGCGACGAGCGAGGTGCCGGTTGTCTTCCTCACCGCGCGCAGTGACGAGATCGACCGGGTCGTCGGCCTCGAGCTCGGCGCCGACGACTACGTCGCCAAGCCGTTCTCGCCGCGCGAACTGGTGGCGCGGGTGCGCGGCGTGCTGCGTCGCACCGCCAAGGGCGCGACCCCGGCTGCCGCGGCGGCGGGCGCCGCAACGGCGTCCGTCTCGCCGATCGCCGTCGACGAAGGGCGGATGCAGATCCGCTACCACGGTCGCCTGCTCGAGCTCTCGCGCTACGAGTACGGTCTCCTGAAGACCCTCGCCGCCCGCCCCGGCCACGTGTTCTCGCGCGACTCGCTGCTCGAGCGGGTCTGGGGCAACGACACCGAAAGCATGGACCGCACCGTCGACGCCCACGTCAAGACGGTGCGCGCCAAGATGAAGGCGATCGCGCCCGACGAGGAGCCGATCCGGACCCATCGCGGCAGCGGCTATTCGCTCGCCGAGGACCTGCCCGCCACTCCCCTGTCGAGGAATCGATGAGCAAGTCAGGACCGACCCGACGTACGCTGCTCGCGAGCTCTCTGACCGTGTTGCCGATGGCGCGGGTGCACGCGGCCGACCCGGCGCCGCGGGTCGTCGCCGTGTTGTCCCTGATCGGCGACGCGCTCAGCCTGGTCGTGCGCCGCATGACCACCGGCAGCAACGTCGATCGCAACGAGCAGCAGACCATGGCGATCGACGACCCCGTGTTCGACGTCGCCGCCGCCGAGGCGGCGGAGCGCGCCGTCAAGGAAGCCGTCCCCGCCGCGGAACGGTTGCGCGTCTCGATCCGCGACAAGCGCCTGTACGCCCTGCAGGACGGCGTGCTCGAGCCCGGCGACGCGAGCGACGGCATGCGCCAGGCGCTGCAGTCGCTGCTCCTGAAGGAAAAGGCGACGCACCTGCTGCTTGTCACCAAGCGGCGAGACGACGCCGTGTTCAAGCTGGCCGCTTCGACGACGGGGAGCGGGAAGGTGTCGGGAATGGGCATCTACATCGACAACAGCATCGGCCTGCGCGACACCGCCAGCACCGTGGTCGCCACGGGCTACTTCGCCTGCTACGCCTATGTGAAGGCGACGCTGGTCGAGGTCTCGACGATGCGGTCCCTGGGCGCGAGCAAAGGCACCGATTCCGTGATCACGACGTCCCTCGGCGAGGACGCCATCCGCGCCTGGGATGCGTTGTCGGCCAAGGGCAAGGCGGACAATCTCGTCCGCGTCGCCGACCGGGCGGTATTCGACGCCGCCCGCCAGGTCGCCTCGCTCCTCTGATGCGCGCCTCGACTCCGGCGTGACCAAGCGCAACCGCATCTTTGCCGGCATCCTCGTTGCCTATGCGCTCGGCGTCGCCTTTCTCATGTACCGGCAGCTCGCCGACATCGACCCGCGCTATCGCGAGTCGGCGGAAGAGTCGCTGGTCGAGACGGCGCAGCTGCTCGCGGCGCTGATCGAGCACGCCTCGCCGGAGGGCGCGCTGCGTGTCGACGCTCTGGAGCCGGTGTTCCGCACCGTCTACGCACGCCGCTTCAAGGCCGACATCTACGGCGTCGAGAAGACCCGGGTCGAGCTGCGCGCGACCGTGATGGACCGCTGGGGCAGGGTGGTGTTCGACTCGCGCGGCGCCGAGCTCGGTGCCGACCACTCGCAATGGCACGATGTCTTCCTGGCGCTGCGCGGCGAGTACGGCGCGCGCACCACCGCCGACATCGAAGGCGATCCGCGCACCTCGGTGATGTACGTCGCGGTGCCGATCCACGACCCGTCGCCCGCGGGAGGCGGGGCGATCATCGGCGCGGTCGGCGTCGGCAAGCCGGTGCAGAGCTTCGGCCAGTTCGTCGAGGCGGCGCGCAAGAAGACGCTGCTCCTCGGCGCGACCTCGGTGGTCGCGGTGCTGCTGCTGGTGATCATCCTCTCGATCTGGCTGGTGCGGCCGTTCGGCGTCCTCGCCGACTACGTGCGCTACGTCCGTGAGCAGCATTCGTTCAGCCTGCCGCGCCTCGGCCGGCGGGCCCTCGGCGCGATCGGCGCCGCCTACGACGAGATGCGCGACGCGCTCGCCGGCCGCAACTACGTCGCCGACTACGTGCAGACGCTGACCCACGAGGTCAAGGGCCCGCTCTCGGCGATCCGCGGCGCCGCCGAGCTGCTGCAGGAACCGATGCCCGAGGTCGACCGGGCGCGCTTCATCGCCAACATCGCCCGCGAGACGCAGCGCATCCAGGAGCTGGTCGACCGGATGCTCGAGCTGACCGCCCTCGAGTCGAGGAAGAGCCTCGACCGGGCCAGTCCCGTGCCGCTGGCGGCGCTGGTCGCCGAGGTGGTGGCGAGCGCTACCTCGTCGGCGCAGGCCCGCGGCCTCGGCATCGCCGTGGTCGGCGAGCCGGCGGCGAACGCGGTCGTGGTCGGCGACGCCTTCCTGCTGCAGCGCGCCCTGGCCAACCTGATCGACAACGCGCTCGACTTCTCGCCGCCAGGCGGCCGGGTCGATGTCGAGCTTGTCGTTCATGCGCGCAGCGTCGACGTCGTCGTCCGCGATGCGGGACCCGGCATCCCCGAATACGCCGAGGACAAGGTGTTCGAGAAGTTCTATTCGCTGGCGCGGCCGGCGACGGCGAAGAAGAGCACCGGCCTGGGCCTCTCGTTCGTCAAGGAGATCGCCGAGCTGCATCGTGGCCGGGTCACCCTGAAGAACGGCGTCGGCGGCGGCGCCGTCGCGACCTTGTCGCTGCCGCGCGCGTCTTCGGGCTGACCCGCGGCGCCCTCCTAGGCCGGATTGGCGATCGTCAGCAGCAGGTCGGCGTGGCAGGGCCCGTTCGCCGGGCACCAGCAGGCGAGGTCGTGGCCGCCGAGCGCGGCGCGGATCGTCGCGGCCGTCGGCGGGTCGGCGCCGCCGGGAGCCGCGATCTCGCCGCGCATCCAGCGGCCGTGGTTGGCGACGGCGATCGCCGCGCTGCCGCAGTCGGCGATGGTGAACGGGTTGCCCCAGCGCGTCGTCCGGTCGACCTTGACCGCACCTGCCGGCATCTTCCATCCCTTGCTGCGCTTGAGCTGGATGCGCTTGGCCATCGGGGCAACTCCTGTCGTTGGCATCAGGGCGATCGCGTCGCCTTCGCGGCGTAGGCGAGCACGGCGTCGACCAGCGAGGCAAGGTCGCTCTGCAGGGTGGCGAAGCCGGCGGTCTTCTGCAGCGTCTTCTCGTCCATGTAAAGGCGCTTGTTGACCTCGAGCTGCAGGCTCATCCTGCGCCCGGCCGGATTCGAATAGGCGCGCACCAGCTCGACGCCCTTGTATGGATCGTTGACCTTGACGTCGTAGCCCCGGGCCGCGAGATGCGCGCGGACGAGCTCGGTGAAGGCGGGCTCGCAGGTCGTGCCGTCGCGGTCGCCGAGGACGATGTCGGCCCGCACCTTGCCCGCGCCGCCTTCGCCCTGGACGCCGCCGACCGCGTTCATCGAATGGCAGTCGATGTGCCAGCTGGCGCCGAACTGGGCGTGCGTCGCCTCGATCCGCTTCGCCAGGGCATGGTGGTAGGGCCGGTGATAGCGCTCGATCCGCCGGTGGATCTCCTCGACGCCCAGCCTGCGCGCGTAGATCGGCGTGCCGTCGTCGAGGGTGCGCCAGATCAGGGCCTTGCCCAGACGCGCCTTGCCGCTCGGCAGGTATTCGTACGGCCACTGGCCGCCTTCGACCAGCTCGAGGTCGATGTCGCCAGCGTGCCGGTTGTAGTCGATGTAGGTGCGCGGCACGCTCGCCGCGAGCAGGCCGACGCCGCGCTCGGTTGCCGGCTGCCAGAGCTCGTCGACATGGCAGTCCTCGCCATCGCGCAGCGCGAGCTCGCTGACCGCGGCGCCGAAATCGGCCGGGAAGTCGACGCCCGAATGGGGCGAATCGAGGACCAGCGGCGTGCGCGGCTCGGCCGGCCCGTGCAGGGCGAAGGACGGATGCGTGGCGGTCATGGCGATGCCGAGCATAGCCCTCTTCGCAGCGCCTTCACAGTCGCTTCACATCACGGACGAGAGGGAGACGCTCGCTTCGAATTGCCTTCGCGGCCGCTGCCGATGCTTCGCTCCACGCCTGCCGCGTCGGTGGGTCGAGATCGGAGCAAGTGCGATGCGAATCTTCGAAACCCCGCTGGCGCCGCAGAGCGGCATCGGCCGCGTCGTCTTCGGCGTGCTGGTCGCGGTGCTCGCCACCGCGGCGCTGCTCGCCTGGACGCCGGCCAACGCCGACGATTCGGAGGCCAGAAGAGCCGAGAGCCCCTACTTCCACGTGTCGGGCAGCGACGGCTCGGTCGACCGCCTGCCGCTGAAGTCGACCCGGGTCGACGTGCGCATCGCCGGCGTCATCGCCGACGTGACCGTGACCCAGCACTATCGCAACGAGGGCCAGCGCGCGCTGGAAGCACGCTACGTCTTTCCGGGCTCGACCGGCTCGGCGGTGTACGCGATGAACGTGCGCCTCGGCGAGCGCCTGCTGACCGCGAAGATCCGCGAGAAGCAGCAGGCGCGGATCGAGTACGAGACCGCCAGGCAGGAAGGCAAGACGACGACGCTGCTCGAGCAGCACCGGCCGAACGTGTTCGAGATGAATGTCGCCAACATCCTGCCCGGCGACGAGGTCGCGGTCGAGCTGCGCTACACCGAGCTGCTGACGCCGCATGACGCGATCTACGGCTTCGTCTTCCCGACCGTGGTCGGCCCGCGCTACAACTCGCCGCAGGGTGCCGCCGCCGGCGAGAAATGGGTCGCGACGCCGTACCTCCCCGCAGGCCTGCCGAGCCCGTCGGCATTCGAGATCAAGGTCATCCTCGACACGCCGGTGCCGGTGAAGGAGATCGCCTCGCGTTCGCACGAGGTGCGCATCGAACGCGGCGACGGCGGCGCGGCGACCGTCACGCTCGCGCCCGGCGTCGCCGGCAACGACCGCGATTTCCTGCTCGACTACCGCCTCGCCGGCGACCGGGTCGAGACCGGCCTGATGCTGTTCCGCGGCGAGAGCGAGAACTTCTTTCTCGCCCTGGTCGAGCCGCCGAGGGCGATCGCCGCAGCCGAGATCAGCCCGCGCGACTACATCTTCGTGGTCGACATCTCCGGCTCGATGCACGGCTATCCGCTCGAGACCAGCAAGGCGCTGCTCGAGCGCCTGATCGGCTCGCTGCGGCCCAGCGACACCTTCAACGTGATGCTCTTCTCCGGCTCGAACCGGATGCTGGCGCCGGCCTCGGTGCCGGCCACCCGCGCCAACATCGACCGCGCGCTGCAGACGATCCGGCAGATGGGCGGCGGCGGCAGCACCGAGATCGTGCCGGCGCTGCGCCGGGTGGCCGCGCTGCCGAAGGCGCCGGACGTGTCGCGCAGCGTGATCGTCGTCACCGACGGCTACGTGACGGTCGAGAACGAGGTGTTCCAGCTGGTGCGCAGGAACCTCGGCCAGGCGAACGTCTTCGCCTTCGGCATCGGCTCGAGCGTCAACCGGCACCTGATCGAAGGCCTGGCCCGGGCCGGCCAGGGCGAGGCCTTCATCGTCACCAAGCCCGAGGAGGCCGACGCCCAGGCCGAGCGGCTGCGCAAGATGATCGAGAGCCCGGTGCTGACCCACGTGAAGGCGCACGTCGACGGCCTCGACACCTACGACACCTTGCCGGCGCAGCTGCCCGATCTGCTCGGCGGCCGCCCGGTGGTCATCTACGGCAAGTTCCGCGGCGTGCCGCAGGTCGGGGCGCGCCTGGTGGTCGAAGGGCGCAGCGTCGAAGGCGCCTGGCGCGGCGAGGCCAGCGCCGAAGGCCGCGACGACGCCGGCACGGCAGCGCTGCGCTACCTCTGGGCGCGGCAGCGGATCGCGATGCTCTCCGACCAGGAGGCGCTCGAGGGCGGCAACGCGCAGAAGGAGGCGATCACCGCGCTCGGCCTGCAGTACAGCCTGCTGACGCAGTACACCAGCTTCATCGCCGTCGATCACGTCGTCCGCAACCCCAACCCGATGCAGTCGACGACGGTGAAGCAGCCCTCGGCGATGCCGGCCGGCGTCAGCAACCTGGCGATCGGCGCCGAGGTGCCGAGCACGCCCGAGGCCGAAGGCTGGCTCGCCCTGGCGATCACGCTGGCGATCGTCGCGGTCGCGATTGCGGCCGTGCGTCGCCGCGGCTGCTGAAAGAGGGCGGCCATGGAATCGCGCTTTGCCGTGGTCGGCCGCGCTTCGGTGCGGATCTGGCATCCGGTGCCGCCGCGTGGTCCGGACGCGTTTGCGGCGACGAAGGCCGCGGCCGATGCGCCGCCTGCCGAGTGGCGCCGCAGCCTGCGCCCGCTGCTTGGCCTCGTCGCCTTCGCGCTCGCCCTCTGGCCGCACTGGCGCTGGGTGGCGGCGCGTCTCGGCGACGGCTCGGACGATCCGCTCGGCCTGGCCGCGCTGGCCGTGCTCGCCGTCGCCATCGCCCGTCTCGCGCCGCGCCTTCACGTCGAGCCGGTGCCGGGGTGGCTCGCGGTCGCGGTGTTGCTGACCTCGCTCGCCACCGTGCTCGGCCTGGTCGCGCCGGCCCTACTCGCGGCCGTGCTCGCGGCGCTGGCCTTCGCCGCGGCCCTGGCGGCGTTCGCGCCTGCGGCCACGCCGGTGCTGCCGCTCGCCGGACTGGCGACCCTGGCCTTGCCGGTGGTCTCGTCGCTGCAGTTCTATGCCGGCTATCCGCTGCGGGTGGTCACCGCCGAGGCCAGCCGGGGGCTGCTCGGCCTGGCCGGCTTCGATGCCTCGCGCGAAGGCAGCGCCATGCTCGTCGACGGCCGCCTGGTGATCGTCGACGCGCCGTGCTCGGGCGTGCAGATGGTCTGGATGGCGTGGTTCTGCGCCTGCGCCGTCGCCTTCTGGCGCGGCCTGCCGGACCGGGTCTTCGCCCGGCGACTGGCTTTCGTCGGCGTGATCGTTCTCGCCGGCAACATCGTCCGCAACGCCCTGCTCGTCGGCCTCGAGGCGCGCGACAGCGCTGCCTCGCCGTGGCAGCACGAGGCGATCGGCATGGTCGTGCTCGGCCTCGTCTGCGCCGCGGTCGCGGCGCTGGTGGCGAGCGCGCGCAAGCCCGCGCCACGGCAGTCCATCGTCTTTCGGCCGCAAAGCGTCGCCCTGCAGGGGCCGCTGCTGGCGGCGCTCGCGTCACTGCTCGCCGTCTGCGCCCTGACGCCGCTCGCCTGGCCGCGCGGCGTGGTGAGGGAAGCGCCGGCGACGACAACGCCGACCGAGTGGCCGCGCGAGTGGAACGGCCGGCCGCTGCGGCCGCTCGCGCTCGGCCAGGTCGAGGCCCGCTTCGCGGCGCAATTCCCCGGCCGGATCGAGCGCCTGACCGACGAGGAAAGCGTGCTCGTCTGGCGCCAGGTGCGCACGCCGACGCGGATGCTGCATCCGGCCACCGACTGCTATCGCGGCCTCGGCTACCGCGTCGTCGATGCCCGGCTCGAGCGCGACTCTGAGGCCCGGCTCTGGCGCTGCTTCGTCGCCGAGCGCGACGGTCGTCGGGTGCGGGTCTGCGAGCGCATCGAGGACGCCCATGGCCTCGCCTTCACCGACGCCTCGTCGTGGTTCTGGGCGGCGCAGCTCGGTCGCTCGAGCGGGCCCTGGCAGGCGATCACGGTGGCGACGCCGCTCGGGAGCCGGACATGAGCCGACCCGATTTCGCTGCAATCGACGATCGACAGGCCCGGCCGCCGCGCTCGCTCGCGACCCGTTTCGTTCGCGCCGTCGCATGGGTGCTCGCAGCGGTGCTCGGCATCGCTCTCGCCGGCGGTGCGGTGCTGCTCGCGACCGCGCTTTACGCGCTGCGTGCCGCGCCCGGCGACTGGTCGGTGCGCACCGCCATCGGCCCGCTCGGCGTGTCGCTGAGCGTGCCGGCGCTGGTGCGGGTGGCGACCCACCCGCTCGGCATCCGCCTGCTCGACGGGCGGAGCGTCGCGACCCCGCAAGGCAGCTTCCACGCCCGCGCCGGCGCGACGCCGACATCGCTGATCGTGCGCTGCGCCCCCTGCCTGATCGATTCGCCCCTGCTCGCGGCCCGGCCGGTGCGCATCGAGAAAGTCGAGGCGAGCGTCGAGCATGGCGAATCGAACCAGCTGCGTGGCACGCTGCGCGCCGGTCGCGTCCAGGCCGCCTGGCGCGGGCGCCTCGGCGCGCAGGGCGTCGACCTCGAACTCAAGCTCGCCGACGTGCCGGTGGCCGACCTGGTCGCCCTGCTCGGCCCGGCGGTGCCGGAAGCGGCGCGCGCCCGGATCGAAGGCCGTGCCGGTGCCGTCGTGCGCCTGTCGCTACCGTCGCGGCGCTACGCGATCGAGCCGCGCCTCGACGGCCTGACGGTGGAAGGCCTCGGCACCGAGGCCTTGATCTCGGCCAGCCCGTTGCCGGCCTGCGCCCGCTCGCCGCGCGGTCGGCACGCGGCGGCGCCGTTCGGTGCCTGGCTGCCGAAGGCGGTGATCGCTGCCGAGGACCAGCGCTTCTACGAGCACAGCGGCTTCGACCTCGCGGAGATGGCGGCCGCCTGGGCCAGCGAGCTGCCCGAGGGCAGCGAGCGGCGGCGCGGCGCGAGCACGCTGTCGCAGCAGCTCGCCAAGATGCTCTACGTCGGCGACGAGCGCAGCGCCGCGCGCAAGCTGCGCGAGCTGCTGTATGCCGTGGAGCTCGACCGCACCCTCGGCAAGGCGCGGGTGCTGCAGCTCTACCTCGCGATCGCGCCCTGGGGCGACGGCCAGTGCGGCGCCGAAGCCGCGGCGCTGCACTATTTCGGCAAGCGCGCTGCGGCCCTCGACGCCGCCGAGGCCGTTTGGCTGGCCAGCCTGCTGCGCAATCCGGAGGCGGAGCTCGAGCGCGCTGCGCACGCCTTCGATGCCACCCGGCTCGTGGCGATCGCCGGTGCGCTCCGGCCGGTGCCTCGCTGGCGGCGCGAAGACCTGCAGCTCGAGCTCGGCGCATGGCATCCGCCGCCGGTCGTGGCTGCGCGGCGCGGGCCGCGCGCTGCGGCTTCGTAGGGGATTGGGGGCGGCGGTACGATCCGCCGGCCCATCGAAAGGACGCTCATGAACAACAACGCCCTCGCTCCCCTTCGCCGTCTCGCCCTCGCTGCCCTGGCGCTCGCCGCGACCTTCGGCCTCGGCGGCTGCGGCTACAACGATTTCCAGCGCCTGGACGAAGGCGTCAAGGCGGCCTGGTCGGAGGTGCTGAACCAGTACCAGCGCCGTGCCGACCTGATCCCGAATCTGGTTTCCACCGTCAAGGGCGAAGCCAATTTCGAGCAGGAGACGCTGACCAAGGTGATCGAGGCCCGCGCCAAGGCGACCTCGATCCAGGCGACGCCGGAGCTGATCAACGATCCCGAGGCCTTCAACAAGTTCCAGAAGGCGCAGGGCGAGCTGAGCGGCGCGCTCTCGCGCCTGCTGGTGGTGGCCGAGCAATACCCGAACCTGCGCGCCAACCAGGCCTTCCAGGACCTGCGCGTCGCCCTCGAGGGCACCGAGAACCGGATCACTGTGGCGCGCAATCGCTACGTGCAGACCGTGGCCGACTACAACGTCAAGGCGCGGAGCTTCCCGACCAACCTCACGGCGATGGTGTTCGGCTACAAGGTCAAGCCCAACTTCACGGTCCAGAACGAGGCCCAGATCTCGGTGCCGCCGAGCGTCAACTTCGACAAGGCCGCCTCGGCGCCGCGCTGATCGTCGCCAACGTCCTGCCACCGGGTCCGGCGATGCGCTCCCTTGTCGCTGCCGTGCTGCTCGGCATCGCCGCCACCCTGGCGGGGGCGCAGGGCGTGCTGCCGGTGCCGGCGCTCACGGGCCGGGTGGTCGACCAGACCGGAACGCTGACGCCGGCGCAGACCGAGGCGCTCTCGAACAAGCTGGCCGCGATCGAGACCGCGCATGGCTCGCAGCTCGCGATCCTGATCGTGCCGACGACCGCGCCGGAGGACGTCGCCTCGTTCGCCCAGCGCGTCGGCGAGCAGTGGAAGATCGGCCGCAAGGACGTGGGCGACGGCCTGATCCTGGTGGTCGCAAAGAACGACCGCACGGTGCAGATCCAGGTGGCCAAGGCCCTGCAGGGCGCGATCCCCGACATCGCCGCCGGCCGGATCATCAGCCAGCAGATCGTGCCGGCATTCCGCGCCGGCGACTTCGCCGGCGGCCTGAACAGCGCCGTCGACCGGCTCGGCGAGCGGATCGCCAGCGAAAGCCTGCCGACACCGACTTCGGGCCAAGGTCGTTCGAGCCGCGACTCGCGGGTCGGCGGCTTCGACTTCCAGTCGATCGCGATCTTCCTCTTCATCTTCGTGCCGATCGTCGGCGGCATCCTCAGCCGCATGATGGGCAGGAAGCTCGGCGCGCTCGCCACCGGCGCCGCGGTCGGCGGCCTCGGCTGGCTGCTGACGGCCAGCCTTCTCGTCGGCCTCGGCGCCGCCGTCGTGGCCCTGTTCATGGTCGGCATCACCGGCGCCAGCGGGGCCCGCCGGGGTGGCGGGCCGATCATCTGGGGCGGGGGCGGCGGGTTCGGCGGCGGTGGCGGTGGCTTCGGCGGCGGAAGCAGCGGCGGCGGCGGCTTCAGCTCCGGTGGCGGCGGCAACTTCGACGGCGGCGGCGCCTCGGGGCGGTGGTGATGGCGCACTGGCTGCCGCGGCTCTTTCGCCATCGCCTGCTCGACGAAGGCGATGCCGCGCGCGCGCTCGGGCCCGATGCGCTGGCGCAGATCGAGCGGCGCATCACCGCGAGCGAGGCGCGGCACAGCGGCGAGATCCGGGTCTGCGTCGAGGCCGGCCTGCCGTTCAGCTACCTGCGCCGCCACGCCAGCGCGCGCGAGCGCGCCGTCGCCCTGTTTGGCAAGCTCCGGGTCTGGGACACGGCAGCCAACAACGGCGTCCTGATCTACCTCCTGCTCGCCGAGCGGGCGATCGAGATCGTCGCCGACCGCGGCCTGCTGCCGCATGTCGATGCCGCCACCTGGGAACGGATCATGGCGACGATGCAGGCGGCGTTCCAGGAAGGGCGCTTTGCCGCCGGCATCGAGCAGGCGATCGACGCCGTCGACGCCCTGCTGGTGCAGCACTTTCCGCTCGCCGAGGGCGCGATCAACCCGAACGAGCTGCCCGACGCGCCGGTGCTGCGCTGAATGCGGCGCCGGCTCCGCGGGGGGCCGGCGTCACACCGGACCGGTCTCTCCCGAGACCGGCCCTCAGGCCGGTGTCAGCGGACCTTGCCCGCCTTCCAGGCGTTGAGCAGGGTCTCGTAGGCGATGGTCTCGCCCTTCGGCTTCTCGTTGTCCAGCTTCTTCCACGGCGCGCCCTTGTCGCTCAGCCACTTGCTCGCATCGCTCTTGGGATTGAGCTTGGGCGCGCAGTGCGCCATGCCGGCGCGCTCGAGCCGCGACATCACCTGGTCCATCTCGTCGGCCAGCGTGTCCATCGCCGCCTGCGGCGTCTTCTCGCCGGTGACGGCGACCGCGACGTTCTTCCACCAGAGCTGGGCCAGCTTCGGATAGTCGGGCACGTTGGTGCCGGTCGGCGTCCACGCCACCCGGGCAGGGCTGCGATAGAACTCGATCAGGCCGCCGTACTTGTTGGCGTTCTGGGTGAAGTAGTCGTGCTTGATGTCGCTCTCGCGGATGAACGTGAGGCCGACCACCGACTTCTTCGCCGAGACCGTCTTGCTGGTCACGAACTGCGCATAGAGCCAGGCCGCGGCGGTGCGGTCCGCCGGATGGTCCTTGAAGAAGGTCCACGAGCCCACGTCCTGGTAGCCGTTCTGCATGCCCTGCTTCCAGTACGGGCCGTTCGGTCCGGGCGCCATCCGCCACTTCGGCGTGCCGTCGGCGTTGACCACCGGCAGGCCGGCCTTGACCATGTCGGCCGTGAAGGCGGTGTACCAGAAAATCTGCTGCGCGATCTGGCCCTGCGCCGGCACCGGCCCGGCCTCGCCGAAGGTCATGCCCGTGGCTTCCTTGGGCGCGTACTTCTTCATCCAGTCGACGTACTTGGTGAGCGCGTAGACCGCGGCGGGCGAGTTGGTGGCGCCGCCGCGCGAGACCGAGGCGCCGACCGGCGTGCACTTGTCGGCGGCGACGCGGATGCCCCATTCGTCGACCGGCATGCCGTTCGGGATGCCGACGTCGGCGGTGCCGGCCATCGACAGCCACGCATCGGTGAAGCGCCAGCCGAGCGAAGGATCCTTCTTGCCGTAGTCCATGTGGCCGTAGACCGGCTTGCCGTCGATCGTCTTCACGTCGTTGGTGAAGAACTCGGCGATGTCCTCGTAGGCGCTCCAGTTGAGCGGCACGCCGAGGTCGTAGCCGTACTTGGCCTTGAACTTGTCCTTCAGGTCCTGCTTGGCGAACAGGTCGGCGCGGAACCAGTACAGGTTCGCGAACTGCTGGTCGGGCAGCTGGTAGAGCTTCTTGTCGGGCGCGGTGGTGAAGCTGGTGCCGATGAAGTCCTTCACGTCCAGGCCAGGGTTGGTCCACTCCTTGCCGGAGCCGGCCATGTAGTCCGAGAGCGCCAGGATCTTGCCGTACCGGTAGTGCGTGCCGATCAGGTCGGAGTCGCTGATCCAGCCGTCGTAGATCGACTTGCCCGACTGCATCGAGGTCTGCAGCTTCTCGACGACATCGCCCTCCTGGATGATGTCGTGCTTGACCTTGATGCCGGTGATCTCCTCGAACGCCTTGGCCAGCGTCTTCGACTCGTACTCGTGGGTGGTGATCGTCTCCGACACCACCGAGATCTCCTTGATCCCCTTGGCCTGCAGCTTCTTGGCCGCCTCGATGAACCATTTCATCTCGGCCGTCTGCTGCTCCTTGGAGAGCGTCGACGGCTGGAACTCGCTATCGATCCACTTCTTGGCCTCGGCCTCGCCGGCCCACGCGCTTTGGCCGAGAGCCAAGGCGGCAGCGGCGAAGGCCACAGCGTTCAAGCGCAACTTCATTTCAGTCTCCTCTGTGGCTTCCCGTTGATCACTAGGAAGCGCCGGCTGGGAAGAATGGCCGGCGCCTTTTGGAAAACTCCTTCCGTCAGCCCTTTCTCAGGATCAGCCCGAGCACCAGCATCGAGGCGACGAAGCCGATCCAGACCGACGGCTCCTCCGCGAGCCCGAACCAGGCCACCATGCGCTCGCTCAGGCCGACGAAGGCCAGGTTCAGCCAGGCGGCGGCGAGCAGGCCGATGAAGAGCCGATCGCCGCGGGTGGTCGCGATCGGCAGGAAGCCCTTCCTCAGGACCGTCGGCGAACGCAGCTCCCAGACCGTCATGCCGGCGAGCATGAGGACGATGCAGGTGAAGAACACCGCCACCGGCAAGGTCCAGGCCATCCACTCGAACATCTCGATCCTCCTCAGACGCGGCCCATCGCGAAGCCCTTGGCGATGTAGTGGCGCACGAACCAGATGACGATCGCGCCCGGCACGATCGTCAGCACCCCGGCCGCGGCGAGCACGCCCCAGTCCATGCCGGAGGCCGAGACGGTGCGCGTCATCACGGCGACGATCGGCTTGGCGTTGACGCTGGTGAGCGTCCTCGCCATCAGCAGCTCGACCCAGCTGAACATGAAGCAGAAGAAGGCGGCGACGCCGACGCCGGCCTTGATCAGCGGGATGAAGATGGTGAGGAAGAAGCGCGGGAAGGTGTAGCCGTCGAGGTAGGCGGTCTCGTCGATCTCGCGCGGCACGCCGCTCATGAAGCCCTCCAGGATCCAGACCGCGAGCGGCACGTTGAACACCAGGTGGGCGAGGGCCACGGCGATGTGCGTGTCCATCAGGCCGAGGGTGGTGTAGAGCTGGAAGAAGGGCAGCAGGAACACCGCCGGCGGCGTCATCCGGTTGGTGAGCAGCCAGAAGAAGACGTGCTTGTCGCCGAGGAACTGGTAGCGCGAGAACGCGTAGGCGGCGGGCAGGGCGACCAGCAGCGAGAACACGGTGTTGATCGCGACGTAGATCATCGAGTTGATGTAGCCCGAATACCACGACGCGTCGGTGAAGATGACCTTGTAGTTGTCCCAGGTGAAGTGGCGCGGCCAGAACGAGAACAGGCTCAGGATCTCCTCGTTCGTCTTGAACGACATGTTGACCATCCAGTACACCGGCAGGATGGCGAACACGAGGTAGAGGACGAGGAACACGCCCCGCTTCTTCCAGCGCCGGTCATCCATGGCCGGGCTCCGTCTTGTCGGCCGTGCCGACGCGCTGCATCCAGTTGTAGAGGACGAAGCAGAGCAGCAGGATGATCAGGAAGTAGATCAGCGAGAACGCCGCCGCCGGGCCGAGGTCGAACTGGCCGACGGCCTTCTGCGTCAGGTACTGGCTGAGGAAGGTGGTGGCGTTGCCCGGGCCGCCGCCGGTGAGGACGAACGGCTCGGTGTAGATCATGAAGCTGTCCATGAAGCGCAGCAGCACCGCGATCATCAGCACGCCGCGCAGCTTGGGCAGCTGGATGTAGCGGAACACCGCGAACTTGGAGGCGCCGTCGATGCTCGCCGCCTGGTAGTAGGCGTCGGGAATGGCGCGCAGGCCCGCGTAGCAGAGCAGGGCGACGAGCGGTGTCCAGTGCCACACGTCCATCAGCAGCACCGTCAGCCAGGCGTGGGCGGCGTGGCCGGTGTAGCTGTAGTCGAAGCCGAGCGCGGCCAGGGCCGCGCCGAACAGGCCGATGTCGGTGCGGCCGTAGATCTGCCAGATCGTGCCGACCACGTTCCACGGGATCAGCAGCGAGATCGCCACCAGCACAAGCACCGCCGAGGCCTTCCAGCCCTTGGCCGGCATCGACAGTGCGAGCAGGATGCCGAGCGGGATCTCGACCAGCAGCACCGAGACCGAGAAGCCGATCTGGCGCAGCAGCGCGCCCTGCAGGTCGTCGTCGCGCATCACCGACTTGAACCACTCGGTGCCGACGAAGACCCGGCGCTCGGGCGAGATGATGTCCTGCACCGAGTAGTTGACGACGGTCATCAGCGGCAGGATCGCGGAGAAGGCGACGCAGACCACCACCGGCAGAATCAGCAGCCACGCCTTCTGGTTCACCGGCTTCATGGCGTCGCCCCCTCGACGACCAGGTTCTTGTCGGCGCCGTAGAAGCAGGTGCGCGGGCCGACGATGCCGAGCCACACCGCCTCGCCGGCCTTCGGCACCGGACCGTGCGAGCTCAGCCGAGCACGCACCACGCTCGTCGCGTCGTCGCCGATCTGCGCCGTCACCAGCCAGTAGGTGCCGATGTCCTGCGCCCGGGTGACGCTGCCGCGGATCGCGCCTTCGGCCTCGGCCGGCGCCAGGGTCACATATTCGGGGCGCACGCCGAGCGTCACCGGACCGAGGCCGCGCAGCGCCGGCGGCGCGGCGGCGACGCGGCGGCCGGCGACCCGAAGGCCGTCGTCGCCGGCCTCGGCGGGCAGGAAGTTCATGCCCGGCGAGCCGATGAAGTGGCCAACGAAGGTGTGCTGCGGCCGGTCGAACAGCTCCGAGGCGCTGCCGATCTGCACCGCCCGGCCGCGGGTCATCACCACCACCTGCTCGGCGAAGGTGAGGGCCTCGACCTGGTCGTGGGTGACGTAGATCAGGGTGAGCCTGAGCTCATGGTGGATCTGCTTGAGCTTCCTCCGGAGTTGCCACTTGAGGTGCGGGTCGATCACCGTCAGCGGCTCGTCGAACAGCACCGCCGAGACGTCCTCGCGCACCAGGCCGCGGCCGAGCGAGATCTTCTGCTTGGCGTCGGCAGCGAGACCGGCAGCGCGCTGGTTGAGCTGGCCGCTCAGCTCCAGCATCTCGGCGACCTGGCCGACGCGCTTGGCGATCCGCTCCGGCGCGACGCCGCGGTTGCGCAGTGGAAAGGCCAGGTTCTCGGCCACGGTCATGGTGTCGTAGATCACCGGGAACTGGAACACCTGGGCGATGTTGCGCTGCTGCGGCGTGCGCCCGGTGACCTCGACGCCGTCGAAGCGGACGCTGCCCTGCGAGGGCTTCACCAGGCCGGAGACGATGTTGAGCAAGGTCGTCTTGCCGCAGCCCGAAGGGCCGAGCAGGGCATAGGCGCCGCCGTCGGCGAAGCTCATCTTGAGCGGCAGCAGCGCGTAGTCCTCGTCGCTGCGCGGATTCGGCTTGTAGGCGTGCGCCAGGTCGAGGTCGATCTTCGCCATGGCTATTCCCGGGCCGGGGCGCGCAGCAGCGCGCCGGCGGCATCGAACACGTAGGCTTGGCGCGGATCGAGATGCAGCGCCACCGGCTCGCCGAGGGTGAACTGGTGCACCCCGGTGAGCTGCGCCACCAGCTCGCCGATCGCGGTCTCGGCGTGGAGGAAGGTGTCGGAGCCGGAAATCTCGGCGAGTTCGACCTTGCCCGGCAGCACGACGTCGCCCTCGCGCGCCCGGACGCGCAGCGCGCCGGCGCGGATGCCGACGGTCAGCGTAGTCGCGCCGCTCGCCGGCAGGGGCAGCGCCAGTGCCACGTCGCCGCGCAGCATCACGCCGCCGGCGCTGGCCTCGGCGGCGATCAGGTTCATCGGCGGATCGCTGAACGCCCGCGCCACCCGGATCGACGCCGGCCGGTGGAAGACCTCGGCGGTCGGGCCGTACTGCAGTAGCTCGCCGGCGTCGAGCACCGCGGTGCAGCCGCCGAGCAGCAGCGCCTCGGTCGGCTCGGTGGTGGCGTAGACGACGGTCGAGCCGCCGTGGGCGAAGAGCTGCGACAGCTCCTCGCGCAGCTCCTCGCGCAGCTTGTAGTCGAGGTTCACCAGCGGCTCGTCGAGCAGCATCAGCGGCGCGTTCTTGGCCAGCGCGCGCGCCAGGGCGACGCGCTGCTGCTGGCCGCCGGAGAGCTCGGCCGGCAGCCGCTCGAGGAAGGGCTCGATGTGCAGCCGGGCGGCGAGCTCCCTCACCCGTGCGGCGACGTTCTTCTCGCCGCGCAGGCGCAGCGGCGAGCCGATGTTGTCGGCGACCGTCATCGAGGGGTAGTTGATGAACTGCTGGTAGACCATGGCGACGTTGCGCTCGCGCACCGGCCGGCCGGTCACGTCCTCGCCGTCGGCGAGGACCCGGCCCTTCGAGGGCGTGTCGAGGCCGGCCATCACCCGCATCAGGGTCGTCTTGCCCGCCTGGGTCGCGCCGAGCAGCACCGTCACCGCCCGCGGCACCAGCGTCAGGTCCAGCGGATACAGGTGGGCCTCGGCGCCGACCCGCTGCTCGATCCGCTCGAGCTTCAGCTCCATGCCTGCTCCCTCGCCCTCGCCGTCCCCGCGCCCGCGGCATCCGGCCAGTGCGCGGCGCACCAGTCGGCGACCGCTGCCCGCTGCGCCGGGGTGAGGTGCAGGCCGAGCTTGCTGCGCCGCCAGAGCACGTCGTCGGCGCTGCGCGCCCACTCGTGGTCGTGCAGGTAGGTGAGCTCGGCCTCGTGCAGCCCGGGCACGACCTCCGGGCCGAGGCCGCCGGCGGCGAACAGCAGTTCGACCCGCCCGCCGTAAGCCCGCGCCAGGCGATGCAGCAGTCTTCCGTCCAGATCGGGATGGCGCAAGGACAGCGCCTGCAGGAAGCGCACGAAGTCGGTGTCGGGACGCCGTGCCTTGCCGATCCACGCCTTCAGGTCGCCGCCGGGAAAAGGCGTGCCGCGCGTCCAGGCGGGGCCGGCGAGGCCGAGCGGCGCGGCGAGCGCATCGCCGACCTCCTCGGCGAGCTTCCGAAAGGTCGTGATCTTGCCGCCCCAGACGGTGAGCAGCGGCGCGCCCGCGCGGTCGAGGTCGAGCTGGTAGTCGCGGGTCACCGCGGCAGGGTCTCCCGACTCGTCGTCGAGCAGCGGGCGCACGCCCGAGTAGGTCCAGACCACCTGTGCCGGCAGCACCGGCTGCGCGAAATAGCGGCTCGCCTGCTCGCACAGGTAGGCGATCTCGGCGGCGTCGATCCGCGCTTCGCCCACCGGCCCGGGGTGCTCGACGTCGGTGGTGCCGATGAGGGTGAAGTCGCCCTCGAACGGAATGGCGAAGATGATCCGCTTGTCCGGGTTCTGGAAGATGTAGGCGTGGTCGTGCTCGAACAGCCGGGGCACGACGATGTGGCTGCCCTTCACCAGGCGCAGCGACTTCGCCTGCGGCCGGTGCACCGCTTCTTCCAGGAAGTGCGCTGCCCATGGGCCGGCGGCATTGACCAGCGCCCGCGCGCGCAGCTCGTGCCGCCGGCCGCCTTCGCCTTCGAGACGGATCTGCCAGTGGTCGTTGTCACGTCGGGCGTCGACGCAGCGGGTCCGGGTCAGGACGGTCGCGCCGCGCTCGACGGCGTCGATCGCGTTCAGGACGACGAGCCGGGCGTCGTCGACCCAGCCGTCGGAATAGACGAAGCCCTTGCGAAAGCTGGGCTTCAGCGGTTGCCCCGCCGGATGGCTGCGCAGGTCGATCGTGCCCGAGCCCGGCAGCACCTCGCGCCGTGCCAAGTGGTCGTAGAGGAACAGGCCGATGCGGACCATCCACACCGGGCGCATCGACGGGTCGTGCGGCATCACGAAGCGTAGCGGCCACATGATGTGCGGGGCGCTCTTGAGAAGCACCTCGCGCTCGGCCAGGGCCTTCCTCACCAGCGAGAACTCGTAGTACTCGAGGTAGCGCAGGCCGCCGTGGATCAGCTTGGTCGACGACGAAGAGGTGTGCGCCGCGAGGTCGTCCTTCTCGCACAGCACGACCTTGCAGCCGCGCCCGGCGAGGTCGCGGGCGATGCCGGCGCCGTTGATGCCGCCGCCGACGATGCAGACGTCGCACGCCTGCACCGCGTCGCTCGCGTCGCTGCCGCTCGCCGGTCTTCGATTCATTGAAGGTTCGTTTTCGTTCGTTTTCGCTCTTCTCTTTTCGTTTTAGCCGTCTGTCGGCCAAAGCGCAAGCGCGGATTCCTCCATGGCGGCTGTCGCCCAGGCGACTAGCCTGCAAGCTTCGCCCCTGCCGAATTCGCATCGCGATGACTCCCAACCCGCGCCAGGCCCTGCTCCTCGACGAGGTGCGCGAGCGCGGCTCGGTCACGGTCGAGGCGCTCGCCGAGCAGTTCGGGGTGACGCTGCAGACGGTGCGGCGCGACGTCAAGTTGCTCGCCGACGCGGGCCTGCTGGCGCGCTTCCACGGCGGTGTTCGCCTGCCGAGCTCGACCACCGAGAACATCGCCTACCGCCAGCGCCAGCACCTGAACCGCAGGGCGAAGCGGCGGATCGCCCGGGCGGTGGCGGCGGCGGTGCCGCCGGGCTGCTCGCTGGTCATCAACATCGGCACCACCACCGAGGCGATCGCCCAGGAGCTGCTGCAGCATCGGGGGCTGCGCGTGATCACCAACAACCTGAACGTGGCCGCGATCCTCTCCGACAACCCCGATTGCGAGGTGATCGTTGCCGGCGGCATCGTCCGCGCGCGCGACCGCGGCATCGTCGGCGAGGCGACGATCGACTTCATCCGCCAGTTCAAGGTCGACATCGGCCTGATCGGCATCTCCGGCATCGAGGACGACGGCAGCCTGCGCGACTTCGACTACCGCGAGGTGAAAGTGGCGCGGGCGATCATCGAGCACTCGCGCGAGGTCTGGCTCGCCGCCGACCACAGCAAGTTCGGCCGGGCGGCGATGGTCGAGCTCGCCCGTCTCGACGAGATCGACCGACTGTTCACCGACGCGCCGCCGCCGCCGCCCTTTCCCGAGCTGCTCGCCGAGGCGGGCGTCAACTGCATCACCTGCGAGGAGCGCCCATGACCGGCAAGACGCACCTGCTCGCCCTGGACCAGGGCACCTCGAGCTCGCGCAGCATCGTCTTCTCTGGCGACGGCTCCATCGTCGCCATGGCGCAGCGCGAGTTCCGGCAGATCTTTCCCAAGCCGGGCTGGGTCGAGCACGACCCGCGCGAGATCTGGGAGTCGCAGCTGGCGACGGCACGCGAGGCCCTGGCCAACGCCGGCGTGGCGGCCGGCGACATCGCCGCGATCGGCATCACCAACCAGCGCGAGACGACGCTGCTCTGGAACCGCAGCACCGGCGAGCCGCTCGCCAACGCCATCGTCTGGCAGGACCGGCGCACCGCGCCGGCGTGCGAGGCGCTGAAGCAGCGCGGGATGGAGCCGCTGTTCCGGGAGAAGACCGGCCTCGTCCTCGACGCCTATTTCTCCGGCACCAAGCTCGCCTGGCTGCTCGACAACGTGCCCGGCGCGCGCGCCGCAGCCGAGCGCGGCGAGCTCGCCTTCGGCACCGTCGACAGCTGGCTGATCTGGATGCTGACCGGCGGCGCCGACGCGACGACCCGCCGCGCCGCCGTCCACGCCACCGACGCGAGCAACGCCTCGCGCACGCTGCTGTTCGACATCCACGCCGGCGCCTGGAGCGAGGAGCTGCTGGCCGCGCTCGCCGTCCCGCGGGCGCTGCTGCCCGAGGTGCAGTCGTCGAGCCATGTCTACGGCCACGTCCAGGCCGGCCTGCTCGGCGCCGCGATCCCGATCGGCGGCGTCGCCGGCGACCAGCAGAGCGCGCTGTTCGGCCAGGCCTGCTTCGGCCCGGGCCAGGTGAAGAACACCTACGGCACCGGCTGCTTCATGCTGATGAACACCGGCACCGTCGCCGAGACGTCGGGCCACGGCCTGATCACGACCCGCGCCGCCCAGGGGCCGGGGCCGGCGCAATACGCCACCGAAGGCAGCGTCTTCATCGGCGGCGCAGTGGTGCAGTGGCTGCGCGACGGCCTGCGCGCGATCACCGCCAGCGGCGAGGTCGGCAAGCTGGCGCAGAGCGTGCCCGACAACGGCGGAGTGATGTTCGTGCCGGCCTTCACCGGCCTCGGCGCGCCCTACTGGAAGCCCGATGCGCGCGGCACCATCGTCGGCCTGAGCCGCGGCTCCACCATGGGCCACATCGCCCGCGCCGCGCTCGAGTCGATCGCCTTCCAGAGCGCCGCCCTGCTCGAGGCGATGGGCAAGGACGCGGCCGCGGCCGGCGCTGCGCCGGTGACCGAGCTGCGGGTCGACGGCGGCGCCTCGGCCAATGACCTGCTGATGCAGTTCCAGGCCGACCTGCTCGGCATTCCGGTGCTCCGGCCCAAGGTGCTGGAGACGACGGCGCTCGGCGCCGCCTATCTCGCCGGCCTGAGCTGCGGTGTCTACGCGGGCACAAAGGAGCTGGCCGCGCAGTGGCGGATCGAGCGCACCTTCCACCCGACGATGTCGCGCCCCCGCGCCGCCGAGCTGATGCAGCAATGGGAGCACGCCGTGGCCCAGGCGACGCACTGACAGCCTGCTGCCACCACGCTGTCAGGAGCCCCGGCCCACCATGGCGGCTCCTTCCACTTCCCACCCGACTCCACCATGGAAACCGTCCGCCACGCCATTGACTGGTTCGAGATCCCGGTTCAGGACATCGATCGTGCCCAGTCGTTCTACGAAGCCCTGCTCGCCGCGCCGATGCGGCGCGAAACCATTGCCGGCCAGACCCTCGCCGTCTTCGATCACGCCGAAACCGGCGTCGGCGGCTGCCTGATCGCCGGACCGAACGCGCCCCGACCCGCCGAGGCGGGAACGCTGGTCTACCTGAACCCCGGCTGCACCATCGAGGTCGCGCTCGCCCGGGCCGAGCGGGCCGGCGGCCGGGTGGCGACGCCCAAGGTGAAGCTGCCCGGCGACATGGGCTGCTATGCCCACGTCGCCGACAGCGAAGGCAATCGGGTCGGCCTGCATGCCGCCGACTGACGGAAGAGCGGGTCATGAGGACCCGGGTCGCGCCGTGCACCGCCGTCGCCTGAGCCGCCGCCGGCGGGCCGGCCCGGGCGGTGCCTCCGGCTGATGCCATGCGCCGTGCCGATCGTCTCTTCCATCTCGTCCAGCTGATCCGCGGGCGGCGCCTGAGCACCGCCCGCTTCCTCGCCGAACGCCTCGAGGTCTCGGAACGAACCGTCTACCGCGATGTCGCCGACCTCATGGCCCAGGGCGTGCCGATCGAAGGCGAGGCCGGCGTCGGCTACCGGATGCAACCCGGCTTCGACCTGCCGCCGCTGATGTTCACGCGCGAGGAAGCACAGTCGCTGGCGGCCGCAGTCCGCATCGCCCGCTCCCGTCTCGACGAGGCGCTGGCCGGCCACGCGGAGACGGCGCTCTCGAAGATCCTGGCCGTGCTGCCGGCCGCGTCGCGCGCCGCTGCCGAAAGCCTGACGCTGTTCGCGCCGCCGATGGCGCTCGATGCGGCGACCCGCGAGCGGCTGCGGCTGTTGCGCGAGGCGACCGAGCAGCGGCGCAAGGTGCGCCTCGCCTACCGCGACCTGAAGGACGTGGCGAGCGAGCGCACCGTGCGGCCGCTCGGCTGCGTCTACTGGGGCGAGGTCTGGACGTTGGCGGCGTGGTGCGAGACCCGCGTCGGCCTGCGCAACTTCCGGGTCGACCGGATCGCCGCGCTCGATGTGCTGGAGGAGCGCTTCCGCGACGAGCCGGGCAAGACCATGGCCGACCTGCTGCGCAAGGTCGAACTCGAGCGGCGCCGCGGCGGCTAGCGGACCGCCGCCGCGCGCTCGGCGCGAACGCGTCAGTGCACGGCGGCGGCCGGCGCCTTCTGCGCCGCCGCCGCAAGCGCGGCCAGGTCCTTCTCGAAGGCGTCGAGCGCCTTCTCGAAGTTCTCGAACTCGCGCACCTGCGGCCAGCCGGCGGCCTTTTCCTGCGCCAGCTTCTTCAGCCGCGCGATCAGCTCGGCGGGCGCGCCGGCGTCCTTGATCAGCTTGCCGACGCGCACCAGCTCGCGGTCGAGGGTCGAGCCATCGGCGGAGAGCCGCGTCGCCACCTTCTGCAGCCGGCGCAGCATCGGCACGGTGGCGCTCTGGATCGCCTTCACGTCGAGCTTGGCCAGGGCGCCGTTCTTCGCCGAGTCGACGAAATCGAGCTCGGCGCGCAGCACCGTGCGGCAGCGCTGCGAGGGCACCGAGCCGATCGCCGACCCGGCCAGGGCGAGCATCGACTTGAAGCCGGTGACCAGCCAGGTCGAGACCGCGAGCGCCGCCTTGAGGCGCTTGGCGAACGCCGGCATCTCGTCGTCGAGGTCGTCCATCAGGCCGACGGCGTCCATGTCGCTGCTCAACTTCTCGGCCTTGTCCATGCGGGCACGCAGCGCCGCCTGCTCGGCAAACATCATCTTCGCCAGCGTCGGGTCGCCGATCTTGCCGACGTCGAGCAGGGCGGCCGCGAGCGCGGCGTTGACGCTGCCCTTGAGCTCGACGCGGCGGGACTGCCAGAAGCCCTCGGTCCAGCGCTTCTGCATCTTCTTGACCAGCGCCTCGCCGGTCTTGACCAGCGTGGCCAGCGTCTTCGTGGCCGCCGGCGACGGGTCGCGCCTGGCGGCCTCGACCTTGGCCTTGAACGCCTTGACTTCGCCGGCAGACTCGGTCTTCTCCCGCTCCGGCCCGAAGGCCTTGAAGCCTTCGTCCACGGCGGTCATCACCGTGTCGATCTTGGCGATCGCCTGTTGCCTGGCCTTGTCGACCGGGGCGTTCTTCGTCGTCATGATTCTTTCCTTGGCAGCGCGGTGTGGGAGGGCGGGCGCCGGATCTGGCGTTCCGCTGCGACCCGGCTGTGCCGGCGTGACCGGGTCGATGGCCGTGATCATTGCGAGCCGCCGTATCGGCGCCGCTTCAGTCCGGCCGGTGTCGGGTTTCATTTGTTTCACCGCCGCCGGCGGCGGCACAACAAACGAATCGCTCGGGGTCGCCGCGGCGCCGCAACGCCTCGATAAACTGCGACCAGCATTTCGCGGCAGAGGAGTGAGATGGTCCAGGCGGCATCCGGCCCCCAGTTGCTCGTCGTCGACGATGAGCCCGAGCTGCGCTCCCTGCTGGTCGAGTACTTCGCCCGCCACGACTTCGCGGTCGAGGCGGTCGCCGATGCCGCCGCCGCCCGCGCCTCCCTGGCGCTGCGCCTGCCGGCGCTGGCGATCCTCGACATCAACATGCCGGGCGAGAACGGCCTGTCGCTGGCGCGCTGGATGCGCGAGGCGCATCCGCGGGTCGGCCTGGTCATGCTCACGACCGCGAGCGACACGATCGACCGGGTCGTCGGCCTCGAGCTCGGTGCCGACGACTACGTGCCCAAGCCGTTCGAGATGCGCGAGCTGCTCGCCCGGGTGCGGGCGGTGCTGCGCCGCGCCGAGACGACGGCCGCGGCGACGGCCGCTCCGGCAGCGGGGGCGGCGCCGGCTGCCCGTCGCGTCGCCTTCGGGGCCTGCGTGCTCGACCTCGAGGAGCGGCGCCTGCTCGGCGCCGACGCGCGCGACATCGACATCAGCGCCGCCGAGTTCGACCTGCTGGCGCTGTTCGCCCGCCATCCCAACCGGCCGCTCAATCGCGACCAGATCATGGAGCAGGCGCATAACCGCGGCTGGGACGTGTTCGACCGCTCGATCGACCTCAGGATCATGCGGCTCCGGCGCAAGATCGAGAAGAATCCGGACAAGCCGGAGCTGATCAAGACCGTGCGCAACGTCGGCTACGTGTTCGTGCCCGCCGGCGACCGCTGACGGATGGACGAACCGCGCCGGATCACCTCGCTCGGGCACACCCGCTGGTCCGACGCGCCGGCGGCGGCCCTCGACGCGCGGCTCGGCGCGGTGCTGCTCGACCACATCACGCCGCGCCTGGCGCTGATCGACCGCGAGCAGCGCTATCTCTACGCCAACCGCGCGATGCTCGAGTTCCTCGGCCGGAGCGCCGAGGCGCTGGTCGGCCGGCGGGTGAGCGAGGTCCTCGGCGAGGCGACCTACGCCGGCTACCGGCCGGTCTTCGAGCGGGCCTGGACCGGCGAGACCGTCCAGCTCGAAGGCTGGGTGACGTTTGCGCAGCGCGGCCGCCGCTACATGACCGAGACCTTCGTTCCCTACGGGCGCGAGGACGGCGAGATCGAGCTGGTGGCGGTCTTCCGCCGCGACCACACCGAGCTGAAGACGCGCGAGCTCGAGCTTGCCGAAGGCATGGCCCAGCTGCACCGCAGCGAGGCACTCAAGTCGGCGATCTTCGATCACGCCTTCGCCGCCCTGGTCTCGACCGACGCCGCCGGCCACATCGTCGAGTTCAATCCGGCGGCGGCAGCCATGTTCGGCAGGAGCCGCGACGAGGTGCTCGGCCGGCCGGTCAGCGAAATCGTCATCCCCGAGCGCTTTCGCCCCGCCCACAACGCCGGCATGCGGCGCCTGCAGGAGGGCGGCGAGGGCCGGGTGCTCGGCAAGCGGCTGGCGATGCATGCGCTGCGCGCCGACGGCAGCGAGTTCCCGATGGAGATGGTGCTGTGGCGCACGGCGGCCGGCGGCGAGGTCTTCTACACCGCGTCGATCGCCGACGTTTCCGAGCGGCACGACGCCGAACGGCAGATCGAGCGCCAGCGCGAGGCCTTGCGCCAGAGCGAGAAGCTCACGGCCATGGGAAGCCTGCTCGCCGGCGTCGCCCACGAGCTCAACAATCCGCTGGCGATCGTCATGGGCCGGGCCAGCCTGCTCGAGGAGAAGTGCGAGGACCAGCCCGCGCTGAAGGCCGACGCCGCGCGCATCCGCGAAGCGGCCGAGCGCTGCGGTCGGATCGTCCGCACCTTCCTCGACATGGCGAGGAACCGACCCTCGCGGCGCAGTCCGGTGTCGCTCAACGAGATGGCCCGGGCCGCGGCCGAGATGCTGCTCTACGGCTACCAGACCCACGACATCGAGCTCGAGCTGTCGCTCGCCGAGGGCCTGCCGACGGTGCAGGCCGATGCCGACCAGATCGGCCAGGTGGTGATGAACCTGCTCGTCAACGCCCAGCAGGCGCTGACCGGATTCGACGGCGCGCGCCGCGTCCGGGTCGAGACCGGCATGCAGCCGGTTACCGGCGAGCGCGCGGCCTCGGTTTGGCTGCGGGTGCAGGACAACGGCCCGGGGGTCGACGGCGGCTTGCGCTCACGCCTGTTCGAGCCCTTCTTCACCACCAAGGCCGAGGGCACGGGCACCGGCCTCGGCCTCGCGGTCTCGCGCTCGCTTGCGCGCGACCACGGCGGCGACGTCGTCCTCGAGGCGCAGGCGGGACAGGCCGGCGCCAGCTTCCTTCTCAGCCTGCCCCTGGTCGCCGCCGAGGCGCCGAGCGCGCCGCGGGAGGGCGCGCCCGAGACGGTCCCCACCCCGCAGGCGCGCCTCCTCGTGGTCGACGACGAGGCCGATCTCGCGGCGCTGATGCGCGACATGCTCGAGAGCGCCGGCTACGACGTCGCGACCGCGGAGTCGGGGGCGATCGCACTGGAGCTGCTCGACACCGCGCGCTTCGACGCGATCGTCTCCGACCTGCGCATGCCCGACATGGACGGCGCCGGCCTCTGGCGCGAGGTGTCGGCGCGCCATCCGGAGCTCGCGCGGCGGATGCTGTTCGTCACCGGCGACACCCTGTCGCCCGATGCACGCCAGTTCCTGAAGGCCTCGAAGGGCCTGTCGCTCGACAAGCCGTTCTCGAAGGCCGATCTGCTCGGCCGGGTGGCGGCGCTGCTCGAGTGAGCTGGCGCCGCCGCGGGGCTCAAGCCGCGGGTGCCGGCTCGCGTGCGCCTTCGCGCATGGTGCCGGCGATCACGCCGTAGAGCTCGATCCAGGCGGCGCGTGCCTCCGGCGTGAACGCGGCGCCGAGACCTTGCTCCAGAGTCAGGATCAGTGCCGAACCGACGGTGTCGTAGTGCTCTTCGCGCACCCGGTAGCCGGCATGCCGGGCGCCGAGCGAGCGCAGCACCGGCAGCAGCGCGGCCGGCCGGTCGAGCAGCTGCAGGGCGCTGCCGATCATGCCCATGAGGCGCTGGCCCTGGTGCGTCATGTCGCCCTCGAACAGCGGGCGCAACGACGGATCGGCACGGAAGAGGTTGTCGTAGAACAGCGCTGCGGCGTCGCTCGCGATCGGCTGGACCAGGGCGAAGCTGCTGCGCACGAGGCTGATCTGTTGTACGTCCACGGAAGGCTCCCGCAAAGTGAAGGCGAGAGTCTGCGGACGCCGTGTCGCAGCCCCATTTCGCGCCGGCTGCGTCGATGTTTCGTTTGTTCGCGCGTCGCGCCGGACGCCGCCGGCGATCAGTAGTTCGCCGCCGCCCGCACCGCGGTGGCCGGCTTGTCGAGGTCGGCGAGGAGCTCGGGCCCGACCACCGCGAACGGTGTCGAGCCGTACGACAGCAGCCGGTCGTGGAAGTCGCGCAGCGACCCGCGCTCGCCGGTGCGCAACATGTACTCGCCGAGCAGCAGCTGCAGCTGCAGCCGGCCGACCGTGTAGGCGATGACGTAGCCCGGGTAGAGGGCGATGCCGTTGACGGCCGCCTGCGCCGCCGCGTGGGTGAAGCCGGAGTGCTTCTCGAAGAAGTCGACCGCCTGCTCGACGCTCCACTCGCCCGAGGCGAGCTTCGGGTCGACGATGGCGCGGGCGCCGCGCACCCGCTCCCAGCGGGCGGTGTAGAGGCGGGCGTCGAGGCCGTCGCCGTAGAGCCCGAGGCGCACCAGCATCTCCTCGCCGTAGAACGCCCAGCCCTCGGCGAAGGCGGCGTCGCGCTGCAGCCGGCGGACCAGGTCGGGATGGCGCCGGGCGATCGAGAGCTGCATGAAATGTCCGGGCATCGCCTCGTGCGCCCCCGTCGACCAGATCCGGTCGCGGTCGAAGTCCTCGTTCATGTCGAGCCGCTTCGCCGCCTCCTCGAGCGAGCGCGGCGGCGTGATGAAGTAGTAGCCGGTGCTCGACTTCGAGAACAGCCGCGGCGAATACATCGAGGCCCCCGGCGAGACCGGCTGCAGGAACGCCGGCGTCTCGACGATCTGCATCGTGCCGAGCCACTCCGGCACGGTGACGATGTCGTGCTCCTTTATGAAGGCCGTCAGCTCGGCGAGCCGGTCGCGGTAGTAGCCCACCAGCGGCGGGCCGCCGGGCGCCAGGCCGCCGCCGCTCGCCGGGCCGAACGGCAGGTTGCGCTTTCTCGACAACGCCGTCAGCCACGCTTCCTCGGCCCAGCCATGCGCCAGCTCGTCGCGGGCCATGTGCTCGATCTCGGCCGCATCGAAGGGCAGCAGCAGCTCCTCGCGCAGCATCCGCTCGTAGGCCGCCTTGCCGATGACGTGATTCACCGGCCACGACGCGGCCTGGGCGTCGAGCACCCCACGGGTCTCGACGATGGTCGCGAGCACCGCGTCGCGCGCCGCCACGAAGCGGGCCAGGGCCGCCGGCCGTCCGGCCATCTGCGCGCTTGCGGCCTCGCTCAAGGCGCCGCGAAGGAAATCGGGAACGCCGGCGAGCTGCTGGGCGCCGACCGTGCCTTGCAGTCGGCCCGGCTGGGTCACCAGCTTCTGCCCGGCGACGATGTAGGCGGGGCCCTGCTCCAGGCGCGCGACCACGTCGTCCCAGGCCCGGTCGAGATCGGCCTGGACCGCGCCTTCGCGGCCGACGATCGGCAGGTGCAGGAACTGGGCGAAGATCGCCTGCACCAGGCGCAGCGCCGGGAGCGCGTAGCTCTTGCGGTCGAACTGGCGGTCGACCAGCTCGCTGAGCTCCGAGTCGAACTCGGCGCGGAGCAGCTTGACGTCGTTGCCGTCGACCAGGCTCAGGCCACCGCCGGCGCTCCGGGCGATCGTCTCGAGCTCCTGCTTCCAGGCGTTCAGCCGGGCAATCGCCGCCGCACGCGCAGCCTCGCTCGGAATCGCGAGCCGGCCGTCGGCGGCGCTCAGGCCGAGGTTCGAGGCCGCGATCGGGTCCTCGGTCAGCGTCGTGGCGACGACCCGCTCGGCGAGCTCCGTCAGTCGGTCGTGCACGCTGCTCTGCGCCGCTGCGGCCAGGGGCAGGAACGCCAGGGCGAGCGCGATCAGCGGCGTTGCGAATCGTTTCAACGGAAGCTCCTCTTCGGACGCGGCATGATCGTGCGATGCGATCTCTCTGCCGTCTGTTGCGGGTTGCCGCGCTCATTCTCGTTGCTCCGGCCTTCGCCGCCCAGCCGCCGTTCTCCTTCGCCACCACGCCCGGTGCGCTGCCCAAGGACGTGGTGCCGGTCGAGTACGCGCTGCACATCGTTCCCGATATCGCCGGGCGCAGCTTTCGCGGCGACGGCAGCTACCGGATCGAGGTCCTGCAGCCGACTGCGCGCATCGTCCTCCATGCGCTCGAGATCGAGGTCGTCTCGGCGGCCTTGCGCGGCCCGGGCCGGAGCGTTCTAAACCTCGGGCCGCCGGAAATCGACAAGGCGCGGCAGCTCCTCGTCTTCACCCTGCCGAAGCCGCTGCCGCGGGGCCGCTATACCCTGGCCCTCGCCTGGACGGGCCGGATCAACGCCAGCGTCGAGGGCCTCTACGCCGACCCGTATCCGTCTGCCGCAGGCGCGCGCGTGCTGCTGGCAACGGAGATGGAGCCGAGCAACGCGCGCCGCCTCCTTCCCTGCTGGGACGAGCCCTCGTTTCGCGCCCGCTTCCGCCTCTCGGTCGATCTCCCGCCGGGGTTCGCCGGCTACTCCAACATGCCCGTGGAGCGGCGCGAGGCCCTGCCCGACGGCGGGACGCGGCTCGCCTTCGCGCCGACGCCGCCGATGGCGAGCTACCTGCTGGCGCTGGTGGCCGGCGAGCTCGAGCGGGTGACGGCCCAGGCCGGCAGCACCGAGCTCGGGGTCGTCGTCACTGCGGGCAAGGCGGGCCGGGCGCAGTACGCGCTCCAGGCCGGCAAGCAGCTGCTGCCCTACTACAACGACTACTTCGGCATGCCCTATCCGCTGCCCAAGCTCGACCATATCGGCGTGCCCGGCGGCTTCGGCGGGGCGATGGAGAACTGGGGGGCGATCGTCTACACCGAGGCCAACCTGCTGGTCGACCCGGCGAGCTCGCCGGAGCAGACCCGGCAGATCGTGTACAGCATCATGGCGCACGAGATCGCGCATCAGTGGCTCGGCAACCTGGTGACCATGGCCTGGTGGGACGACCTCTGGCTCAACGAGTCGTTCGCCCAGTGGATGGCGACCAAGGCGACCGATCGCTTCCATCCCGAATGGCGGGTCCTGCTCCAGGCGAACGAAGGCCGAGAACGGGCGATGGACCTCGATGCCCGCGCCAGCACCCATCCGATCCACCAGCCGATCGCCAGCGAAAGCCAGGCCGAGAGCGCCTTCGACAGCATCACCTACCAGAAGGGCGGCGCTTTCCTGCGCATGCTCGAGGCCTGGCTGGGCGAAGAGCCGTTTCGCCGCGGCATCGGCGCCTACCTGGCGAAGCATCGTCTCTCCAACACCACCGGCACCGACCTGTGGCAGATGCTGTCCGCTGCCTCCGGCGAGCCGGTGGCGACGGTTGCCGCCGATTGGACGACCCAGCCCGGCTTTCCCCTGGTCTCGGTCGATGCGCGCTGCGAGGGCGGCCGGCGCGAGGTGAGCTTGCGCCAGGACCAGTTTCAGGCCCTCGCGGGCATCGAGGGCGCGGACTCGCGCCTGTGGAGCATCCCCCTGCAGTTCGGCCGCAGCGACGGCGGGCCGGCGGCGCGCGCGCTGCTGCAATCGCGGTCGGCAACGCGCGTCCTGCCGGGATGCGAGGGCGCGCTTCTCGTCGATGCCGGCAACGTCGGCTTCTATCGCGTGCGCTATGCCCGGCCGCTCTTCGACGCCCTGCTCGCCGAGTGGCCGCGCCTGCCGGACGCGGCGCGCCTGAAGCTGCTGTCGGACACCGGTGCCCTGGTGCACGCCGACCAGGCCACGCTGGCGAGCTGGCTCGACCTGGTCGCACGGCTCGGCGACGAGCCGCGGCTGGCACTCTGGACGCGCGTCGTCAACGAACTGGAAAGCTTCGATCGGCTGCTGCTCGGCGAGCCGTCGCGCCCGGCCCTCGATCGCTTCGCGGTCCGCCTGATCGCGCCCCGCTTCGCGCAGCTCGGCTGGGAAGAGAAGGCGGGGGAGTCCGCCGAGGAGCGGGACTTGCGAAGCCTGCTGGCCGGCGCCCTCGCGCGCCACGGCGATGTCGGCGCGATCGCCGAAAGCCGGGCCCGGTTCGCGCGCTTCCTCGTCGACCGGGCGAGCCTGTCGCCGGCCTTGCTCGATCCGGTGCTGAACAGTGTCGGCCGCCATGCCGACGCCGCCACCTGGGAGCAGCTGCACGCCTTCGCCGCGGCGGCACCGACCGGCGAGGAGAGGTTTCGCTACTTCCATGCGCTCGGCCTGGCGCGCGATCCGGCGCTCGCCGAGCGCAATCTGCGGCTCGCGCTCGCCGCCGACGTGCCGCGGCTGGTGCGCCAGGAGATGGTCGGCATCGTCGCCGCCGGCGGTCACCTGGCGGCGGCCTG
>Ga0207703_10000370_pt1 | contig 47999 bp, 41 predicted proteins | sample KBSSwiS12_FD_184304 | JGI IMG/M metagenome (GOLD analysis project Ga0207703, IMG submission 184304) | Switchgrass rhizosphere microbial communities from Kellogg Biological Station, Michigan, USA - KBS Switchgrass S1-2 (SPAdes) (version 2) | ecosystem: Host-associated > Plants > Roots >... | reverse complement strand
TTCTGGATAAATGATGGCTTCGCCGACCGGGACGCCCGAAAGATTGATGCGGTAGACATTCGGAGCGAGGTCCAGGTTGTCACGAATGTGCACGGCCGGGATCAGAAATCCGAGATCCTGGGAAAGTTTGCGCCGCACACCGCGGACACGCGCCAAAAGATCGCCGTTTTGTTTCTTGTCCACCAACGGCACCAGGCGATAACCCACTTCCAGGCCGATGAGATCGACGCCCTGCACGTCGTCCCAGCTCAGCTCCTTGGTTTCCGGCGGGGCCACAGGAGCTGGCGGCAGCACTTCAGCCGGCGGCGGGGTGGCGCGGCGCTTGGCCATGAAGTAGGCGCCGCCACCGCACAGAGCGGCCATGGTGAGAAACGCGAAGTTCGGCATCCCCGGGACGATGCCAATGAGTCCCAGGAGACCGCCGGCGATGGCAAGCGCCTTCGGATTACCGAAGAGCTGCTTCGTCATCTCGCCACCCATATCGGTAGCGCGAGACACGCGGGTGACCAACAGAGCGACCGCCGTCGACAGCAACAGCGCCGGGATCTGGGTGACCAGGCCGTCACCGATGGTCAGCAGCGTATAGGTGCGGCCTGCGTCAGCCACGGCGAGGCCGTGACCAATGGTGCCGATTCCGAGGCCACCGATGATGTTGATAAACAGAATCAGGATGCCGGCGATCGCGTCGCCGCGAACAAACTTGCTGGCACCGTCCATGGAGCCGTAGAAATCAGCCTCGGACCGTACTTCGAGACGGCGCGCGCGGGCTTCGTCCTGGGTAATCAGGCCCGCGTTCAGGTCGGAATCGATCGCCATCTGCTTGCCGGGCATCGCGTCCAATGTGAAACGCGCGCTGACTTCCGAGATACGTCCCGCGCCCTTGGTGACCACCACGAAGTTGATGATGGTCAGGATGATGAATACCACCACACCCACGGCGAAGTTGCCGCCGATGACGAACTCACCAAACGACTGAATCACGTGGCCTGCAGCCTGAGGGCCGGTATGCCCGTTCAACAACACGACACGCGTGGACGCAACGTTCAGCGCCAGGCGCAGCAAGGTGGCCAGTAGCAGGATGGTCGGGAATACGGCGAATTCGACCGGCCGGGACACGTAGAACACGGCCATCACGATCACGAGCGACAGCGCGATGTTGAACGTGAACAGCGCGTCCAGAATGATCGGCGGCAGTGGCAGCACCACCATCGACAGGACGGCGAGAACGCCAATGGGCACGCCGACTCCGGTGCGAAGGATGTCCTTCAAGGTCGGCATGGCTGGAGTGTTGGTTACGGTGGCCATCGGTTAGTGCTTTGTCTGGTCGAGCGTCGGGTCGATTTCGGGCGGCGTGGGCGACTGCATGCCGTCGCGGCGCGCGGTCTTCAATTGATAGATGTACGTGAGCACCTGGGCCACGGCTACATACAGCGATGCCGGGATTTCGCCGCCGACCTCCACGCTTCGGAACAAGGCGCGGGCCAGTGGCGGTGCTTCAAAAATGGGAACCCTGTTTTCGGTAGCGACTTCGCGGATTCGCGCGGCGACGAGGTCGGCGCCCTTGGCCACCACGAGTGGAGCGCTCATCCGCTTCTCGTCGTACTTCAATGCGACCGCAAAGTGAGTCGGGTTGGTAACGATCACGTCGGCCTTCGGCACTTCCTGCATCATCCGGCGACGCGACAGTTCGCGCTGCAGCTGCCGGACGCGGCCTTTGACTTCCGGTGAACCCTCGCTCTCCTTCATTTCCTGTTTGACTTCCTCGCGTGTCATGCGCAACTGCTTGTTGTGCTGGAACAGTTGCCAGGGAATATCGATCGCCGCAATCAACCCGTAGGTGGTCGCGAGCATGAGGAAGGCATATCCGGTCAGGGAGATGGCATGTGCAATGGCAACGCGCGTGGGTTCCGTGCCGAGCCCCATGAGCTCGCCGTTCTTCTGCTTCAGGACCATGACGGCCACGATGCCGAGGAACAGGAACTTGGCAAACGCCTTGACGAGGTTGACCGCGCTGTTGGCGGAGAACATGCGGCCGAAGCCATTCAGGGGATTCAGCCGGGTGAAATCGGGGGCCAGCGCCTCGAAGCTGAGATTCCAGCCGCCGAGCAACATCGGAGCGAGGAGGGCGACAATCAGGGTCAGGCCCAGGATGGGCGCCAGTGCAATCAATGCGTGCGCCGCTTCCGTGGTCATGGTCGAGAGCATCAGTGATTCATCGACTGACTGTTCCCGGGTGAGGCTCAGGCTCGACATCATGAGCCCGTTGAGGCGTGAGCCCATGTAGCCGCCGAGAAAGTGCAGGCCACCGCCGACTGCCAGAATCACGGCCGCGGCACTGAGCTCGGTGGAGCGAGGAATCTGACCTTTCTTGCGCGCCTCCTCCAGGCGCTTGGGAGTAGGTTGTTCGGTTTTTTCGCTTTCATTCTCCGCCATGCGTCAACTCCCCGGTGTGCTGAGCTTGCGCAGCAGGTCGAAAGCATCCGACATCAGATGCACGAACGTGGTCTGCATTGCCGGCAGGCCCGCGAGAATGATGGCGAGGCCAAAAACCAGCGTAATCGGAAAGCCGACACCGAACAGGTTGAACTGCGGCGCCGCGCGGCTCATGACGCCAAACGCGATGTTGACGATCAACAGGGCGGTCACCCCCGGCAGCGCGATCTGCAGCGCTCCGGAGAACAGCAGCGCGCCCCAGGTAACGATCGTCCAGATTCCATCCTGGCCGAGTCCCGTGGTGCCGACCGGCAGTGTTTTGAAGCCGTCGACCAGTACTTCGATGAGCTTCAGGTGTCCGTCCAGGGCCAGAAAGGTCAGCATGACGAGCATGTTGTAGATCTGCCCCAGCACCGGGGTCTGCACGCCGTGCATCGGGTCAGTGTTGAATGCGAATGACAGCCCCATGCTGTTGGCCAGCAACTGGCCGCCCAGAGTGACTGCATCGAACAGCAACTGCAGGCTGAATCCAATGGCGATGCCAATGATGATCTGTTGCACCGTGACCACCATGCCGGTCGCGGAGAACACGGTAATGTCCGTGGGCGAGGTAATCAGAGGGGCGATGATCATTGCCACCGCACCTGCCAGGACAATCCGGATCCGGGCTGGCACAAACAGAGCCCCGAATGCCGGCGCCACCATGAAGCAGGAGCCGACGCGAATGAACGGCCACAGCAACTGCGCGAGCCATCCTTCGAGCTGTCCTGTGGTGATGGAAAGCATGGCGTGCGCCCGGATCCTTCAGTCAGTTGATCAGGTTGGGAATGCTTTCGAACAACTCGCGGGTGTAGCTCAGCAGCACCTTCAGCATCCAGGGGCCGGCGACCACCATGGTGAGCGCCAGGGCCAGCAGCTTTGGAATGAACGACAGCGTCTGCTCGTTGATCTGGGTGGCTGCCTGGAAGGCGCCAATGATCAGACCGGTCACCAGAGCCACCACCAGCATGGGGGCGGCCAGCAGCAACGTGATTTCCAGTGCGCGGCTGCCGATGGACATTACAGTTTCGGGTGACATGGGGATGGTTTACCTGTCAGGCGTTGGTCAGGAGTAGAAGCTGGATGCGAGCGTGCCCATGACGAGCGTCCAGCCGTCGACGAGCACGAACAACATGAGCTTGAAGGGTAGGGAAATGAGCACGGGCGACAGCATCATCATGCCCATGGACATCAGTACGCTGGCCACGACCAGGTCGATGATCACGAAGGGTATGAAGATGAGAAATCCCATCAGGAATGCTGTTTTCAGCTCACTCGTGACAAATGCGGGCACCAGCAGAGTCAGCGGCACATCCTGCGGGCTCGCGAAACCCTTGCCACCCGAGATCTTCACGAAGGTCGCGATGTCGCTTTCCCGGGTCTGATCCAACATGAACTTCTTGAGGGGCACCAGGGCACGGTCCATGGCGACCGAGGCTTCGATGGTGCCGGCGGAATAGGGCTTGAAAGCCTCTTCATTGATGCGGTCGATGACCGGCGTCATGATGAAGAAGGTCAGGAACAGGGACAGGCCGATCATCACCTGGTTGGGCGGTGTCTGACCGGCGCCCGCCTGGCGCAGGATGCTCAATACGATGATGATTCGCGTGAAGGCCGTCATCATGAGCAGGATGGCCGGCAGCAGGGTCAGCGCCGTCATCAGCGCCAGGACCTGCAGTGTCAGCGTGTAGGTCTGGCCACCGCCGCCGCCAGGGCCGCCGGTGGACGTCACGGACAGGGCCGGCAGGCCGACATCGGCCGCCGTGGCAAGGGCGGGCGCGAGAAGCAGCGCTGCCGGAATCAGCAGGCGAGCGAAGGAGGTCACACGCTTCACTTGCCCAGGCTCCGCAACATCAGTTGTTTGAAATTGGGGCGCGGGTCATTCGGTCCCGAGGACGGCTTGCTCAGCTCCAATGGCTCGTCGAGGACGTGCAGGGTGTTGACTCGGCCCGGAGCCACGCCCAGGAGAATCTGCTTCGAACCGACTTTCAACAGGACGGCACGCTCTTTCTGTCCCAGGGGAACATCCGCCAGGACGTCGATGGCACCGCCCACGCGGTTGTTGAAACCCCGCATGCGGCGCGCAATCCAGGCAACGGCGAAGATCGCGACTAGCACGATCAGCAACGCGAATGTGACTTGCGCCAGCCCACCGGCCGTCGGGGCCGTGGGTGCGTTTACGGCCTCGGGGGCCGCGAAGGGGCGACTGGCCTGAGGGGCATGGCGCGCCGAGGCGTCAGGCTCGTCGGTCCCGGTCGGGGCCGCGCTGGCGGAGGCGGCGATGGCCGTAGTGGCGATGGCTGCGGCGGGGGTGGCCGTGTTGGGGACGGCCGTGGCGCGGATGGCCGCAGCAGCGCCCGAAAGCGCGGTTGCGCTGGTCAGCACAGTGGCGCCAGTCAGGCCAGGAGGGCTCGTGGTGCCGGTTACGCCCCCGGCGAACGCCACGAGCGCCGCAGCTTGCGCTACGGCGCCGAACATCACGGCGGTGAGTGACCGTAAACTCACAACACTCACTTCAGCTTGCGGATGCGCTCAGCCGGGCTGATGACGTCAGTGAGTCGGATACCGAACTTCTCGTTGACCACGACGACTTCGCCGTGCGCCACGAGAGTTCCGTTCACAAACACATCGAGCGGCTCACCGGCGGCCCGATCCAACTCCACCACCGACCCCTGGTTAAGTTGCAACAGGTTGCGGATGGGGATGCGGGTGCGGCCCACTTCCATCGACAGAGTGACGGGTACGTCGAGAATGACGTCCAGGTTGACCTCGCGGCTGGCTGGCTGGCCTTCATCCTGAAGGTCGTTGAATTCCGCGGCACGCGGCTCGGCTGCATTGGCACTCATTTCGTCTTCCTCAAGCTCTCTTGGCGCTCAGACTTTCAGTGGTCATGACGGGGGTGTTACGGCGGACTCTCTCTTCGACCTTCACGGCCTGGAGGCCGTGCGACAGGCCGAAGCTGCCGCGGAAAACCGGGACGTCCTCGGCGAGGACGGTCACTTTGCCCAGGAAGTCGCACGGGACGATGTCCCCGGGCTTCAGATTCAACAGTGTGGACAGTGAGATGATGCAGGAGCCCAGGCGGGTCGTGAGCTGCACTTCCGCTTCTTCGATCTCTTCGCGCATGCAGACGGCCCAGCGCTCGTCATTGTCCACGCGATCACTCGCCACGCCGGCGTCGAGAATCTCGCGCAGGGGCTCGATCATGGCGTAGGGCATCGTGACGTGCAGGTTTCCGCCGCCGCCATCCAGCTCGATGTGGAAACTGGTGACGACCACGATCTCGGACGGCGAGACGATGTTGGCGAAGTGCGGGTTGATTTCACTCTGCACGAATTCAACTTCGAGCGGAGCTACGTGCGACCAGGCTTCGTGCAGGTCGGCAAACACGTTACGCAGCATCATGTGGATGACGCGCTGCTCGGTGGCCGTGAACTCGCGGCCCTCGATCTTTGCATGCCGGCCCGTGCCGCCGAAAAAGTTGTCCACGGTGGCGAACACGAGTTTGGGCTCGAGAACCACCAGGGCCGTGCCGCGCAGGGGATTCATCTTGACCAGGTTCAGGCTCGTCGGCACGTGCAGCGTATGCACGTACTCGCTGAACTTCTTGACCTGGATGGGCTGCACCGAGATCTCCGGGGTCCGGCGCAGCATGTTGTACAGACTGATGCGGAAAATACGTGCGAAGCGCTCGTTGATCATCTCGAGCGTCGGCATCCGGCCGCGCACGATCCGCATCTGGTTGTTGAAATCGTAGGTCCGGATTTCACCCGCCGCGGGCTCCGCGTCGGTCTTCACTGACCCTATATCGACGCCATGGATGAGGGCGTCGATTTCATCCTGATCGAGTATCTTGTCGTCGCTCACGATGGTGCCGCTACTGCATTACGAAGCTTGTGAAATAGACGTTCTCGATGCTGTCGGGTTTGCCGCCGTTGGTCTCGACGACGTGCTTGATCGACTTGAGTGCGTCCATGCGCAGCTTCTCCTTGCCTTCGCGTTGGGCGACGACTTCATATTTCTGGTTGGCGAATAACATCAGCAGGTCATTGCGAATGACCGGGTCATTGACCTTCAGGAGCTCCTGGGTCTCGGGTTCGCGTGTGAGGACCTGCACGGTGACCTGCAGGAAGCGCACGAGCTGCTCGCCTTCGAAGTTGACGACGAAGGGCGGATCCAGCGCTACGTAGAGAGGCGGCTTGGCAGGCTCCTTCTTTACCTCGTGCTTCTTATGAGGGTCGCTCTGGCCCATCATCATGAAGGCCGCCGCACCGCCACCCGCCAGCAGCACGAATGCGGCGATGCCGATGATGAGCAATTTCCTGCTCTTGGTGGGTGCGGCGCTGTCCGCCGCGTTTGCTGCTGCTTCTGCCATTGCCTGAGCTCACTCCTCAACCGCGGCAGACAACGGCCGCTCCCAGGAGTTTGCAACGCTCGTGCCACGAGCCCCGGGAGGTGCGTAAGTGCCTATAAAAATAGGCATTTACTGCATTTATAGGAGTGTGAAATGCATCACTTGCGCCGGTTTATTGGCGGGGTGTTGCGCTTCAGGCGTAGAGGTCCACGAGGCCGAGATTGATACGTGCGGCCGAGGCGGAGCCGCCATCCGAGCCGCCTACTGCGGATACGCCGGAGACGGCCTGAGAAGTCCCTGAGCGGCTCGGGTTGCGCGACCCCTGCTGGGAGAGGTTCTGGCGCGAGACGCCTGAATCGGCGAGGTTCATTCCCTGGCTGGCAAACATTTCGCGCAGGCGGGGCAGTGCCTGTTCCAGTGCCGCCCGGGTATCCGGATGGTTTGCCGCGAACCACACGCTCGCATCTGCATTCTGTACGGAGATGTTGACCTCGACGGGGCCCAGGTGCTCCGGCGAAACGCGCAGGGAGCCTGTTTCCAGGCCTTTTTGCGTCATCCAGGTGAGATGAGCGCCGATCTCGTCTTCCCAGCCGGGGGTGCCCACGGGAGACTTCAGGTCCGCCGTGTTGGTGTCGTTACGCAGGTGTTGCGCTGCAAAGTGTGACGCAACTCCCAGATGAGCCAGGGCGTTTGGTGCCGCGGCTGTGGAGTCCGCGTTGGGCACGTCGGTTTTTGTAGGGTCTACATTGAACTGTGCTGCACCGTCGTCAGATTTGCCTTTTGCATCAGTGGCAACATCGTGTGCGAGGACGGTCATCAGGTCCTGCACCGACGCAGCGCCGCCGCGTGACTGGGTTGCGCTGCCTATCGTTGCTGTTGCGCCGCCAGCATCAGCGGACGCAGCATTGCCAGTGAGTGTTGGTTGCCCCGACAGTGCGGCGGCCAGCGCTTGGCTGAACATCGCAAGGGCGATGGCGTTCGGGTCATCGCTGGTCTTGTCTGTGCCGTCGGCGCTCGTTTCGTCCGTTGCTGCGGGCGCGGAAGCGTCCGTCGTTGGCACGTCGGCATCATCGCTTTCGAGGGATCTCGCGAGCAGTTGAATCAGGCTCAGGCCGGACTGGTTGGTACTGTCGGCGCTCGTAGGGTCATCTGCCGCGTCGCTCGCTTTCGCGGCGGCGGTCTGTGTAGCGTTATTTTTCGCTGGCGCGCGTCCGGCGGGTGTCCGGCCCTTCGCACCATTGACAGCGGTGTTGGTGTCGGCATTTTCGGCCGCCGCCGCTGCGTCATCGGATGCAGAGCTGTCCTGGCGAGATTGCGCGTTGGCCGTGGCCTGGGCGCTGTGCGCGGCTTTGGGCTTGCTGCCGGCGTTGCTGGATTTGGCGGTCGCGGACTTGCTCTGCGAGTCATCGGAATGGTGCGCCGCAGGTTTCGGCTTGGCGGAGCTGACAGGTTTCGCGGCTGGCTTGGGTGCCGATGGGGTGTGCCTGGGTTGCGGGGTCTTGGCGGCCGACGACTTCTGCGCAATTTTGGCCGCCGCAGCCATTCCCTGCGCGAACAGGTCAGTAGCCGAGCTCTTCGTGCCGGACGATGGGCTCGTGCTGGTCGAAGAAGAGCTGGCTGAAGAAGATCGAATGTTAAGCGCCACGTGCCACCAATCCATACGCCCACGCGCGCGCGGAGCGCTCGTCGGACTCTTGTTGCTCGAGTTTGTCAGCGGCGCGGACTTCCTCGGTCTGGAAGCGCTTGACCATCTGACCAACGGCCTCGGCGCGCTGGGCGGCGCCCTGCCAGTTCTGCCTCTCGCTGTCGCGCTGCGCGCGCGTGCGAGTCACAACCTGTGTCTGTTGACGGACGGCCTCTTCGAGCCGGGCCAGGAAGGCCTGGTAGTCGCGTGCCAGGTTGGCGTCGATGCCGGAGCCGGCGCGAACCGCAAAGCCGCGAACGTAGCTCGCCTGGTAGCCCTCGAGCTCGGCAAGCTTCGCCTCGCTCTCGGATACGCGGCGCTCGCTGCTGGCGAGTGCCTCGGCGCGGCGTCGCTCCAGATCGTCGACGACGTTCTGAACCATTTCTAATCGTTGCGCGCGCTTCATGGTGGTCACCTATCGTTCAGGCAGAACGGGCGGGTTCAGGTTTTCCGCCGCCACTATCCGCCAGGACGGCGCTGAGCGCTGTGAGGCTTTGCCCGAAATCGGCGCGCTCGCGGATATCCTGTTGCAGAAACTTCTGCATCCGGGGAAAGAGTGTGACGGCGTTATCAACTCGCGGGTCGCTGCCGCGTTGGTACGCACCCACGGCAATCAGATCGCGATTCTGTTGATAAGTGGACAACGTCTGCCGGAATTGCCGAGCAATCTGCATCTGTGCGGGCGTCGAGATCTCGTGCATCACGCGGCTGACGGAGGCTTCGATGTCGATTGCCGGGTATTGACCGCTCTCGGCGATGCGCCGCGATAAAACAATATGTCCGTCGAGAATGGCGCGGGCCGCATCTGCAATCGGGTCGTTGTTGTCGTCACCTTCCGTGAGAACCGTGTAGAACGCTGTGATGGACCCGGAGCCTTCAGCGCCGTTGCCTGCGCGCTCCACGAGTTGTGGCAGGCGCGCGAAGACTGACGGTGGATAACCTTTGGTAGCCGGCGCTTCGCCGATCGCGAGGCCGATTTCGCGTTGCGCCTGCGCAAAGCGCGTCACCGAGTCCATCAACAACAATACGTTTGCGCCCTGGTCGCGAAAGTACTCTGCGATTGCCGTGGCGAGCCATGCGCCATGCAGGCGCATGAGCGGCGGAGCGTCCGCGGGCGCTGCCACTACGACAGCACGCTTGCGGTCCTTGGGACCGAGGATGCGCTCAACGAATTCTTTTACTTCGCGGCCTCTCTCGCCGATGAGACCGACGACGATGATATCGGCGCTGGTGTAGCGGGCCATCATGCCCAGCAGCACGCTCTTGCCGACACCGCTGCCGGCGAACAGACCAACACGTTGGCCGCGGCCGATGGTGAGCAGGGAGTTGATTGCCCGGATGCCCACATCCAATGGTTCTTCAATGGGCTTGCGGGACAGGGGGTTGATCGGTTTGCCGGTCAGGCGCACACGGTCCTCGCATTCGAGGGGACCCAGGTCATCCAATGGATTGCAGGCGCCGTCGACGATGCGGCCCAACAATTGCGGTCCGACTCTTACAGTCCCGGCGCCGCGCTGCCGGGGAATGACTCGGGCACTGGGTCCCAGCCCCTGTATGTCGCCCGTCGGCATGAGGTAGAGCCGGTCGCCAGCGAAACCAACGACCTCGGAAGCGATGCGCGAGCCGTCCTGCGTAATTACGTCGCAATAGTCACCAATCGAGGCCTGACAGCCGGTCGCTTCGAGAGTCAGACCCACCATCCGGGTCAGTGAACCCTCTACCGGGGGCGGAGGTGTTTGTTCGATTCGGCGCGTGCGTTTGGCGAGGCGTTCGCGCCAATTGGCTGCCCGCTGTGTGCTCAGGTCGATCATCCGGCGAGCGCCGGGGGCTGGGTTGACACAGGTTCGTCCGCCGCCGGCCGTTCAGGCGCCCGCTCTTCACCCAGAGCGTTGGCTATTACCGCGGCGATCCGGCTGTCGAGCCGCGCATCGAGCTGCGAGTTTTCGGTGCGGATCATGCAGCCGCCGCGACTGAGCGTCGGATCTTCGACGATCTTCCACGCGCGCTCCTGAGAAGGCTCGGCGAGCCGCTCGCGGACGGTCGCGGCATCCTCAGGATGCAGGTGAACCCGGATGTCGCGGGCAGATGCGGGTAGTTGTGACAGGGACTCACGAATGATCCCGATCACCTGCGTCGGATCGACGCGCAACTCCCGCCGCGCAAGCTGTTTCCCCACCGCCAGCGTCAGTTGCAACAATTCTTTTTCAATCTCGGCATCCAGTTGTTGCAAGGGTGCGCCGAGCAACTGAAGGACGGAGTCCAATTGAGCGACGCGAGCGGCCAGAGCGGCCTGCGTGATCTGACTTTCCGCCTGCGCCTTTTCCAGGCCGGCCTGGTAGCCCCGCGCCTCGCTTTCCTGCAGAGCCTGCCGCAGCAGCTCCACGGTGTTGTCGACAGGCTTCTTTTCTTCCCGGACGCGGCCGATCACCGGGCCGGCAACATCGGGAAGTGCCCAGCGCTCGACGGCAGCCGTGCGCGCCGGGATAGGGCGCGACTGCGGATGAAAGGGGCGCCGCGGCTCAGACATACTCATCGCCCTTGCTGGCCAGCTGAATCGCGCCGGCTTCGGCCAGCTTGCGGGCGGTCTGCAGGATTTCCTTCTGCGCGCCTTCGACTTCGGAAATCTTCACGGGGCCCTTGGATTCGAGGTCGTCCTTCAACATTTCCGCCGCGCGCTGCGACATGTTCCTGAAGATCTTTTCCTTCATGTCGTCTTCGGCGCCCTTCATGGCGAGCAGCAGCTTGTCGCTGGCCACCTGGCGCAGCAGCTCCTGCATGCTGCGATCGTCGATCTCCAGCAGGTTGTCGAACACGAAGATCAGATCCTGGATGCGCGAGCCGAGCTGCTCGTCGGTCTGCGTGATCTGCTCCATGATGATGCCTTCCTGGCTGGGCTCGAGGTTGTTGATAATGTTAGCCGCGGCCTTGGCGCCGCCGAGGGCCGAGGTGCGCGTGGTGCCCTTGCCGGCGAAAGTCTTTTCCATGATGTCATCCAGCTCACTGAGCGCGCTGGGCTGCACGCCGTCGAGAGTTGCGATGCGCACCATGATGTCCGAGCGCATGTTGGCCGGCAGATGCGCGAGCACTTCGGCGGCCTGGTCGGGCTCGAGATAGGCGAGGACGATGGCAATGATCTGCGGATGCTCGAGGCGGATCAGTTCCGCCACGGCGCGGCCATCCATCCACTTGAGGGCTTCGAGTCCCTTGGTGGAGCGGCCGACACTGATGCGGTCAATGATGCCGGCGGCTTTCTCCTGGCCGAGCGCATCGACCAGCACCTTGCGCAGGAAATCCTCCGTGCCCACGCCGACCGAGGTTTGATTTTCGACCGAGGCGGAGAAATCATTGATGACGCTCTGAACTTCCTCTTTCGAGACGTTCCGGAGCTTGGCCATGGCGGCGCCGATGCGCTGGACCTCCTTGGCGCCCATCTGCTTTAAAACTTCCGCAGCCTCTTTCTCGCCGAGGGTCAGCAACAAGATGGCGGCGCGCTCGGTGCCCGTGCGCTCTGCTTCCTTCTTATCAATCATCCTTGGCCACCCAACCTCTGACCACCTGGGCTACCCGCTTCGGATCCTGGGTAACCAGGGTCCGGGCGAGCTGTACCTGCTGCTCATGTGTGGCTGCGGCCTGTTGTGCCGCGCTGGGGAGCGCCGGTGTGTTCATTGCTTCATCAGCTGATGCACCCAACTGCCCCGCAGCCGCCGCGGCCGCGTGTTTCGGCAGGACCTGCACCTGCATCTGATGCACGCTGGGGGCGATCAGGTTCTTGACGAGCGGCCGGATGACCGACAGCACCAGGACCAACAGCACCACGAGGCCGCCCACAACTTTGGCGATGTCCAGGAACAACGGGTTTTCCCAGATCTTCGGAGCGAGCAGCTCGCCGTCCGGAGCGGGCGTGGAATCCTGGGTGAACGAGGCGTTGACCACGTTCACGCTGTCACCACGGGACTCGTCGTAACCCACCGCGTCCTTTACGAGCTGGTTGATGTGGTCGAGCTGTTCCTTGGAGAGCGGGGTTTCCTTAGGTTTCCCGTCCTTGGAAACCGAGCGCAGGTTGTCAATCAACACCGCGACGGTAACTCGCCGCAAGCGGCCTGCCGGCTGCTTGGTGTAGGCGACGGTGCGGTCGATTTCGTAGTTCTTGGTGGCCTGCTTGGACGTGCTTTCGGACGTCGGGGTGGCCGCCGTTGTAGCCGCGGCGGTAGCTGCCGCTGCAGCAGCAGCTGGCGTTCCGGCAGCAGGCTTGGGCGGCGTGTTCGGTGGAGGCGGCTGGGCAACACCGGCGGCGGGCGGTTGATTGGTCAACGCGCCCGGGACACCCTGCGTGCCGTTGGCATCTTTGGTTACAGACTCGGATGTCTGTTCGCTACGGATGATCTGACTGTCGGGCTTGTATTGCTCGTGAGCCTCTTCGGTCACGGCCATATCCATCTGCGCAACCACCTGCGCGCGCACGCGGCCGGGGCCGACGAGCGGTGCCAGCAACGCTTCGATGCGCTGAGCGTAGTCGTCCTCGAGACGATGAATCATGTCGTACTGCTGCTCGCGCATGGCGAACTGGTCGTGTCCCTCCGGAGACGACAACAGGCGGCCCTGCTGGTCGACGACAGTGACCTGGTTGGCTTCGAGGTCCGGGATGCTCGAGGCCACGAGATTCACAATGGCCTGGATCTGCTCCTGCTCGAGGCGGCGACCCTGCTTGAGTTGCAGGAATACGGAAGCGCTCGCGCCCTTGCGGTCGCGAACAAACGCGGAGGGGCGGGGGACAGCGAGATGCACCCGTGCTCCTTCCACAGGTCGCAGGGCAGCAATGGTGCGTGCGAGCTCGGCCTCGAGAGCGTGTTGGTAGCGGGCGTTCTCCATGAACTGACTGACCCCGAAGCCGGGGTCCTTGTCCATCATGGCGAATCCGCCGCCGCCTTCGGGAAGGCCCTGACCCGCGAGCTTCAGCCGCGCGTCATTCAACTTGTCGTTGGGTACCTCGATCGTGTTGGAGCCTGGAGCCATGCGATAAGAAATCTGTGCGGCATCCAGGGCCTGGGTGATCTGTGCCTGGTCTTGCGCACCGAGGTTTGCGTACAACGTGGTGTAAGTCGGCCCACGCGACCACAAAACGACGGTCACGCCAGCGGCCACTGCCATGGCAATACCCACGAGCAACAGCAGAGGCTTCAGCGCTTGCTGCCAGGGCGGCGTGGTCGGAACAGGCAGTTGTGAGACTTCAGCGTTCAAGGGCTACGAGTCCTCTACTAGATCTGCATGTTCATGATTTCTTGATACGCACTGACCACCCGGTTGCGAACCTCCGTCAATGCGCGGAAGGACACGCTCGCCTTCTGCATTTCGAGCATGACCTGGGGTAGCTCCACGCCCGGGTCACCGCGCTGGAAGGCATCAGTCATTTTTCCGGCAGTCAATTCCTGTTGGTTCACGCTGTTGACCGCTTTACCCATCAGTGTTGCGAACGCACTGGGCCCCGACTTGTCGGTAGCCGTGGGTGACTGCGGGGGAGCGATGCCACCCAGGCCGCCCTTTGCCTGGGCCGACAGCGAGCGGATCTGGGCGAGAACCGAATCAATTTCGAGACTCATACGAATGTCCTTTAAGCCGCGGGCACATCGACACCGGCTTCACGCAGCCGGGCGAGCTTGTAACGCAGAGTGCGCTGGCTGATCCCTAAGCGCTCCGCGACCTCGCGCCGGCTTCCCTGGCCGCAGCGCAATGCATCGAGTATCAGGTCCCGCTCGGTCTCATCCAGGGAGCGGGCGAGAGAGTTGGAGGATGGCACTTCCACGACGGCGGGTTTGATCGCCACGATGGGGGCCGGCTCGCCGGCATGACCGGCCTCGTTCGCCAGCTCAAACTGGATGTGATCCTTGTGAATGACGGGCCCATTCACGAGAATCAACGCGCGTTGCAGAAGGTTATCCAACTCGCGGACGTTGCCGGGCCACGGGTAAGTCAACAACAGGTGGGCGGCATCGGCGCCCAGGGCCGGGATCTGCTCACCAGGCCGGCAGCGCCCGCTCAGCAGCTGCATTGCCAGAGGCAGAACATCATCGCGTCGCGCGCGCAGAGGCGAGATCGCGAGGGGAAATACATTCAGACGGTAGTAGAGGTCCTCGCGGAAGCGGCCGGCGGCCACCTCTTCGCGCAGGCGACGGTTGGTCGTCGCCAGAACTCGGACATCGAGCGATATCGGTGTGCGGCCACCCAGGCGTTCCACTTCGCGCTCCTGGAGGACGCGCAACAGTTTCGCCTGCAGGCCCAACGGCATTTCGGTAATTTCATCGAGGAGGAGAGTCCCTCCCTGAGCCTGTTCGAATTTGCCGGGATGAGCGGCATGTGCGCCGGTGAAGGCGCCCCGCTCGTAGCCGAACAACATGGCTTCCAGCATGTTCTCGGGAATCGCGGCGCAGTTGACGGCAATGAAGGGCTGGCGGCTGCGCGGTGAGTGGCGGTGAATGAACCGTGCGAGCACTTCCTTGCCCGTGCCGGATTCGCCAACGATGAGGACAGTGCAATCGCTCGCCGCGACGCGGCGCGCAAGCTCGATGAGACGGATCGAGTTGGGCGCGAACGCCACCGGTTCCGGCTCGTTGCGAGCGCCGTTGACTGCCTGTTTGTCTATCTGTGCTTCAATCATTCAAATCACCGCGGACCAAAGTGCCTGGTGAAGTGAAGATTGCAAAAGCCGTGCCTGGCGCGTGTTGGGTACTAAAGCGTGAAGGGGATCACAACAGCGGCACGAATGCGCCGCGTGAGCGTCAAACTTCCGGCGGAAAGTCGCCGCCCATTCCGAGCTTGCGCATCTTCTCGACGAGCGTAGTGCGACGCAGGTTCAAAAGGCGGGCCGCCTTCGCAACCGTGCCGCGGGAGCGCTGCAGCGCCTGCTCGATCAACTGGCGTTCAATCATGAGCAGGTGCTCACGCAGGTCGAGGCCGTCTTCGGGCAGTGTTGCGAGCGCATCGCCGGAAGTCACCTTGTGGGTGGTTTCCTTGCGCTCGGCGCGTTCCAACTCGACTTCTTCGAGCACTGACAGGGCGTGCTCATCGTTCAGGTGCTCGTCGTCCTCGTCCTCGTCCGCGGGCGCGGGAGCCGGCAGCTCCAATGCCTTGACTTCGAGAGTCCAGTCCACGGGCGGCCGGTATTTCGGCGGCAGATCGCGGACTTCGACGGTGCGTCCGGCGCACACGATCGAGAGTCGCTCAATCAGATTGGCCAGCTCGCGTACGTTGCCGGTCCACTGACACAACGCCAGCGCGCCGAGCGAACGGGGCGAGAGTTGGACACGGCCGCGGCCTTCCTGCAGGTTCGTTGCAATGCAGTCACGAACCAACAGCGGCAGATCTTCGATGCGCGCGCGCAGGGCCGGCATCTCGATGGGGAATACGTTCAGGCGATGAAACAGATCCTCGCGGAACGTGCCGCGTTGGATCGAATCCTCGAGGTTGCGGTGCGTCGCCGCGATGATGCGCACGTTGCACTTCATCGGTGTTTGATTGCCGACGCGTTCAAACACACGTTCCTGCAGGACGCGCAGCAGCTTCACCTGCATCGTCGGGCTCATGTCGCCGATTTCGTCGAGGAACAACGTGCCGCCCTCGGCGATCTCGAAACGCCCCTTGCGGGCGGAGACCGCGCCGGTGAAGGCACCGCGCTCGTGGCCGAACAGCTCGGATTCGAGCAGGTCGGCCGGGATCGCGCCGCAGTTCACGGCCACGAACGGCCGGTTGCGCCGGGGGCTCAGATCATGGACGGCGCGCGCGCAGACTTCCTTACCGGTGCCGGATTCGCCCAGCACGAGAACGGTTGAATCGTGACCGGCGACCTGCCGGATCAGCGAGATGACTTCACGGATGGGAGCCGAGGTACCGGTGGGGAGCCGGGCGCGACGCTCATCGAGGGAGGTGATTCCCGGGTAACCGGCATCCGTCTCGCTCCGGAGCATCTCGGGTATGATGACCGATTCGGCTGCCGACATTCACTACACCCTGATTCTTATCTTTGCGTCTTTAGCGCTCAACGCGAGGTCTTATGTTGAGGCGTACAGGGTGTCCAAAGCTGTGAACCGTTCCCGCTTTGTGAGTGTTTCGCAACGCACTTCGCGTGACCCGGGTCACGAATGGTTCAGCTTGCGCGAGCGGTGCCCGGGATCTATCCGCGGCGCGGTTGACGGGTGCCGGCAATCTGACGCCGGTGGCGGCGGAAGGCGAGCTTCTCCAGAAGATCGGATACAGCTTCGCCCATGGGCAGGAATTTAACTTTAATGCCGCCTTCGGGCGTAACACTGGTGACCCGTCCCGCCATGCGGAGCGGCTCGGATAAAGAGTCGCGCAGATGAATTTCGACGATGCCCTGCTCACCGGCCTCCGGGAGAGTGCCGGTGCCTCGCCACATCGCGCCCAGCGCATTGAAGCGCACGGGAACGGGATTCGGACGAGGATGATTGGCCACCAGGAGCCGGCCGACGAGATCCAGCAGCAGATTGAGTTTCAAATCGAGCCGCATGATGTCCGCTGCGTACGGTGCATCCTCGACTTTCTGTTTCTCGAGCGGTACGTGCTCGTCCATGGCTTCCCAGGCCTGCAGCAAGCGCAGGTTGCGCTCGTCGAAGCTCGCGGTCAGCTCACGATCGATGGCGGTGGTCATGGGCCGCCAGAGCAATGGCAAAACGTCCTGAAATGCCAGCTCTTCGTAAAGGACTACTGTATCTGCACCGTCATACATGATTGCACCATCCATGCGTTCTTGCGGATCTCACGCAGCAGATCCGCGACCTCATCCAAGGTCGCGACCTGGTTCTGGAGGTTGGCAGCCACGAGCCGACGGGACATGTATTCACACAGATCGTCCAGGTTGGCGGCGAAAGGACCGCCATCTCGCACGTTGAGGGTACTACGAAGTTCGCCGACGATCTGCACCGCACCGGCCACCAGATGGTGGTTTTCGGTGGCGAGGCGAGCCTGGTCGATGCGCTTCAGGGCGCTATCCATCAGCATTAGTGACATGCCCTGGATAGCGGCGGCGCGGCCGTTAACTTGAATGCACCGCCGGGGAGATCGGAGCCAGATTGGCTGCGGTTTCATCCAGGAAGAAGCGGCGTACCAGGATGGCTTGGCGCAGCTTGCCCTTGCGGACATAAGCCTCGTACAGCACGTCCTTCATGACCTCGATGACGATGCCGGCTTCATAGCTGTCCAGCAGAGGCGGATTGGGGCGCGGGTCCGCCTCGGTTCCGAACAGGATCGTTTTCAGTTTCCCGTAGGTTTCCGCTGACAATCCGGCGAGATCACGCGTGGTGTTGAGCTCGTCGAAGACGTGGAGCTTACCGCCCTCGCCGAGATCGGCGAAAACCGCCTGCGCTGTGCGGCGGCACATGGAAGCGAAGGCGTTGAATGCGCCGGCCGAAAAGCACGCGAGGGCCTCTTTGAAGAGAGCTTCCACCTCCTGCGGCAGGTACGTGAATGAAAATTTCTCGCGCGCACGCTCGATCTCCGTAAATTGCGGCGCAAGCTCCACCCGCGAGGGTCCGTACATCCGAGCCTGGTAGCGGGTAAACACCGGCGCACCGCAGGCATCACAGCTATAAACGATGCCGACGTGCCTGGGTTTCCGCGCCTGCAGCTCCGTGAAATCCGGAACCGCGCTCGGCGTTATGTGTGATACGACCTCGCAGTGCGGACAGGTGATCGCCAGGCCTTGCCCCTGGTCATTGATCAGTCGGCTCGCGGAGTCGATATGTACGGACATAGCGTGTTGGACTACGCCTGCGCTTGTTGTTTTGCAATCCCCGCCGGGGAGTCTAGCCGATGAATTGCGCTGGCGAACGCCAATCTTACAGATGTCACGCGGCTCATGAGCCCGTTGTCTCGAGGCCCGTCAGCGCGCGAATAATTCCTTCATGCCGCCGGCAATCAGCACCGATACATCCACCAGCACGCGCGGCAGTGCGAGACCACCGCGTGCCACGAGGTATTTCGGCTCCCATACGGGCTCGAATTTGGTCTTGTAGCGGCGCAGTCCCTCGAAGTTGTAGAAGTGCTCGCCGTACCTGAACACGAAGTTGCCGACGCGATGCCACGCTGGCGCCAACGGATGACGCTCGAGGCCGGCCAGCGGCGCCATCCCCAGGTTGAACCACTGGTAGCCGTGCGCGCGGCCCCACTTCATGAGCTCAATGAACAGGTAGTCCATGGCGCCGCGGGGCGCTTCATTGCCGAAGCGCATGAGATCGACGGACAGCTCGTCCTTCGTGCCGGAAGTCCAGAGGTTTGCAAACGCGGTTGGGTTGCCTTCGCTGCGCACGACCGCCATCGGGAAATTGCGCAGGTACTCGGCCGAGAAAGCGCCCACTGAAAAGCGCTTTTCACCCGTCGACTTGCTGGTGAGCCACGAGTTGGAAATCTTCTCCAGCACCGGGAGGATCTCCATCGCCTGCTCGGGGCCGATCACTTCGAATGTGGCGCCGTCGCGTTCGGCACGCCGGTGTGCCTGGCGAAGATCCGCGCGGGCTGAGCCCTCGAGGGAGAAGTCGGCGAGGGGCACTCGTGCCTCTTCGCCAATCTTCAGCGCGGCAAGTCCGAGATCAACGTACAAGGGCAGGCGGTCGCCGCTCACCTGATAGAACACGGTCTGGCCGCCATGGCGGTCGGACATCTCCCGGAACCGCCAGACGAGCTCTTCCGCGCCGGACTCGGAACCGACGGGATCGCCGAGCGCAATCCAGCTTCGCCCGGCAATCTGATACATGACAAAAGCATCGCCGGTGTCATTGAACAGAAGACGCTTGTCGCCGGTCAGCGCGGCGTTGCAGACCGTCAGGTCGGACTTTGCGATGACGCCCTTGGCGCGCTCGAGATCCTCGGGACCGGCGACCGCCGGTTCGGGTTGAGCGGGCCTCAGCATCGTCAGCAGGAGGTAGGCAGCCAGGAGCACAACGACGACGAGCGAGGCGCGCAACATGCGCGGCGCGTCGCCGTCGAGAGCAAATGTCCACCAGAGCTCATCGGAGTAGTCGACGTGCCGGTAGGCGACAAATCCGATCCAGACAGCCAGCGATATGACACCGATGATGCTGACGACCCACACCGGACCCACGCGCTCCGAAAGAATCGCGGTCGGGCGGTGGAAGGCACCGCGGCCCAATGTCAGAACCCCCAGGACGACGGCCAGCACCAGCCCTTCCTCGAAATCCAATCCCTTCAGCAGTGAGGCGAAAATGCCCGCGGTGAGCAGCCAGAAGGTTATGTGATATGCCGCGTGTACACGTCGGAACAGGGCACGCGCGAGGATCAGCAGGCCGAGGCCGATCACGCTGCCGGCCAGGTGCGAGGCTTCGACGACGATCAGGGGCAGGAAGTTGTAGAGGAAGTGGAGGCGATCATCCATGCCCGGGGTTGCGCCGGAGAGCAACAGCAGGGTGCCGGCAAAGAAAGTGAGGGCGCCGGCAATCTGCGGCACGATCGGCGCGATGTAGATTCCGGCAAGCTCACGCGCGCGGGCCAGCTTGCCGCGCTGGGCACTGACTTCCTTTGTCAGGAACAACAGAGTGGCAAAAAACAGCGGCACCATGTAGTACACGACGCGATACGCGAGCAACGAGCCCAGCAGGGCGTCCTTCGGAACTTCGGGCAGTGTGTAGAGGATGACGGTTTCGAACACGCCGATGCCGCCAGGAACGTGACTGATGATTCCCGCGATCACGGCCACTGCGTACGCGCCCACAAAGGCAATGAAGCTGATGTGCGCATCGGGTGGCAGCAACCACCACAACACCGCGCTCGACAGGCTGAGGTCGATGACACTCAGGACGATCTGAACGATGGCGATCTTGGGGCCCGGGGGCTTCAGCGCCCAGCCCCTGATTTCCAGTACATTCCTGGACAGCGAGCCCCATAGTCCGTAGGCCGCGATGACCGCCAGCAACAGGAAGCCGACCAACATCGCCCAGGCAGGTTGCAGGTGCAGAAGGGATGAGGCCTGCTCCGGCGTGATCAACAGCGAGAGGCCGGTCAGCGTGGTGAGGCCGATGCCGATGGAGAGGCTGCTGAACGCCGAAATCGTCGCGACATCGATGGCCGTCACTTTGGCCGTTGAATACAACCTGAAGCGGATGGCCGCGCCCGTAAAGGCGGCGAATCCCAGGGTGTGGCCGAAGGAGTAGGCAATAAACGAGGTAAAGAGGATCCGGCTGTAGACGATGGCTCGTTGCCGATAGCGCAGGGCGAGCGCGTCATAGGAGCTGAGCAACAGGTAGCTCGCGGCGGTAAAACCCAACGCCGCGAGGATGTTGACCCGGGGGATGGCGTGCAGATGCTCGAAGACACTGCGAATGTGGAGCTGCTTCAGCTCGTGGTGCAGAACGGCGACCACGCCGCCAAACACAATCAGCGCCGCGAGCGGCGCCACCCAGCGCAAGGTGCTGCGATCCTCGGTCGCCGGCTGCGACCCGGAATTCAACTGAACAGCCAAGACTAACGCGTGAGCGGCTTGTACTTGATGCGATGAGGTTGCACGGCCTCATCTCCTTTCCGACGCTTGTAGTCCTCGGTGTACTCCTGGTAATTGCCCTCGAACCACACCACCTGCGAGTCGCCTTCAAAGGCGAGAATGTGGGTGGCGATCCGGTCGAGGAACCAGCGATCGTGGGAGATCACGACGGCACAGCCGGGGAAGTTGAGGAGCGCATCCTCGAGCGCGCGCAGGGTCTCGATGTCGAGATCGTTGGTCGGCTCGTCGAGCAGCAGTACGTTGCCACCAGACTTCAACACCTTGGCCAGGTGCACGCGATTGCGCTCACCGCCGGACAGGTCGCCAATCAACTGTTGCTGTTGCGTGCCCTTGAAGTTGAAGCGGCCGACATAACCGCGCGAGGCCGTCTCGTAGGTGCCGACCTTGATCATGTCGAGACCCCCGGAGATTTCCTGGAAGACGGTTTTCTTGTCGTCCAGGGCCTGGCGTGACTGATCGACGTACGCGAGCTTGGTGGAGGGTCCGAATCTTATTTCGCCGGCGTCCGGCTTCTCCACGCCCGTCAGCATCCTGAAGAGGGTGGTCTTGCCGGCGCCGTTCGGGCCGATGATGCCAACGATGCCGCCGCGGGGCAGGTTGAAATTCAAATTGTCGATCAGCAGCCGGTCGCCGTAGCCCTTTTTGAGATTTTGCACTTCAATGACGAGATCGCCGAGGCGCTCGCCAGGCGGAATGTAGATTTCGCTGGTCTCGTTGCGTTCCTGGAATTCCTTGGACGCCAATTCCTCGTAGCGCTGCATTCTGGCCTTGCTCTTGGCCTGCCGCGCCTTGGGATTCTGCCGTACCCACTCCAGCTCGCGTTCGAGGTTTTTCCGCAGAGCCTCGCGCTCGCGCTCCTCCAGCTTGAGGCGCGCTTCCTTCTGCTCGAGCCACGAGGAGTAGTTGCCCTGCCACGGAATACCGTGGCCGCGATCGAGCTCCAGGATCCACTCCGCCACGTTGTCGAGAAAGTAACGATCGTGGGTGACCGCGATCACCGTGCTCGGATACTCCTCGAGGTACCGCTCCAACCAGGCAATGGACATCGCATCGAGGTGGTTGGTCGGCTCGTCGAGCAACAACATGTCAGGAGCGGAAAGCAGCAGCCGGCACAGGGCTACCCGGCGTTTTTCACCGCCGGACAGAGGGCCGATAAGGGCGTCCCACGCCGGCAGGCGCAGGGCGTCCGCGGCGATCTCGAGCTTGCGCTCCAGTTCCCAGCCGCCGGCTGCATCAATGGCGTCCTGCAGTCTGGCCTGTTCCTCGAGCAGCTTCGTCATCTCGTCGTCCGACATCGGCTCGGCGAACTTCTCGCTGATCTCATTGAATCGCTGGACGTTCTTGAAGTCCTGACCCACGCCTTCCATGACCGTGGCCCGGACATCCTTCTGCGGATCGAGCTGCGGTTCCTGTGGCAGATAGCCGATCCGGATGCCGCTCTGTGGCCGCGCCTCGCCATCAATATTGGTATCGATGCCGGCCATGATCTTGAGCAGCGTGGACTTGCCGGCGCCGTTCAAGCCCAGCACGCCGATCTTGGCGCCGGGGAAGAAGGAGAGGCTGATGTCGCGGAGGATCTGCCGTTTCGGCGGAACCACCTTCGACACGCGGTTCATCGTATAGATGTATTGAGCCATGCCTTAAATCTTGAGATTCCGAGAGGAACAATGGGGTTCGCGAGCGAGGGGCGGCATTATGGGCGAGTCGTCCACGGTTGGCGATGGCCGGGGGCGCGCAGCCGGGGCGTCCAGCCCGGCGTGTAGCCGGTGCGCGTTGCCGGGGCGCCTGGCTTGGCGCGCGTAGCTGAGTGTGCCCAACCTGGGGCTCGCTACCGCGGGAGCCTGGACCGGCGCGGCGGCCATGGTCAGAGCCGCGGCGCTGTCAGGCTCGGCGGCCATGGTCAGAGCCGCGGCGCTGTCAGGCACGGCTGCCGTGGTCAGACCCGTGGCGTTGGCAGCTGCGGTGGCTACGGTCAGCGCAGTCGGCGGACTCATTTCGCCGCGGCGCGCTGTGCTAGGCTTTTGGCCCAATGGACAATACCAATCTGGGGGTCGTCGTAAGCGAGAGACTCGCTCGCTACGGCTTTGGTGCTGGCCATCCCTTCGGCCCAGACCGCCACGCTGCTTTTGTTCGGGAGTTTGAATCCCGAGGACTTCACCGGCGCGTCCAGATTCTGGATGTGCGCGATGCGTCATATGACGAACTCCTGACATTCCATACCGCTGCCTATGTGGACCTCGTTCGTGAACGCTCGGTGAGTGGGCAGGGTTTCCTCGATGGCGGAGATACACCTGCTTTCCGTGGAATCTACGAGGCGGCTGTTACGGTAGTGGGTGCGTCTTTAAACGCATCAGCGGCAATCATGTCCGGGCAATGTCGTCGGGCGTTTGTTCCGATTGCGGGCCTTCATCATGCCGGTCGTGATCATGCTGCCGGCTTTTGTGTGTTCAACGACTGTGGCGTTGTCATTGAGCAGCTTCTCAGGCGTTCAGGTCTGGAGCGCGTTGCCTATGTCGATATCGATGCGCATCACGGTGACGGAGTCTTTTACGCATTTGAGGAACACGCCGGCGTGATCTTTGCCGACCTGCACGAGGATGGGCGGTATTTGTATCCCGGAACAGGTGGTGTTGCGGAGACTGGCAAGGGAGTGGCGGCGGGCACGAAGCTCAACATTCCGATGCCGCCTGGCTCGGATGATCTGGCGTTTGACGCGGCATGGCCGCGTGTCCTGGAACATTTGTCGCGGTTCGAGCCTGAATTCATCATTCTCCAATGCGGCGCCGACAGTCTCGAAGGTGATCCAATCACGCACCTGCGTTATTCGGCGGCCTCGCACGGCAAAGCAGCCCGTGAGCTGGCGCAGTTGGCCGACCGACTGGGACACGGCCGGGTGCTGGGGTTGGGCGGGGGCGGGTACAACCGCTCGAATCTGGCACAGGCCTGGTCCACAGTGGTGGAGAACCTGCTGTAGCTTGCAAGCCGATCGTCGCTTTTGGACCGGCGGGCGGCGGCTGATCCGGTACAATTGAGGGCTCGTTTCGCCGCTTTCTACCGGGGGCCCTCGCATGTTCGCCAAGTCCATGGATATCGCCAGTTTCGACCCAGAGCTCGCCAAGGCCATCAGGGGGGAACGGCAACGTCAGGAAGACCACGTCGAGCTGATTGCGTCTGAAAACTACACCAGCCCCCGCGTGCTCGAAGCACAGGGCTCCGTACTAACCAACAAGTACGCTGAAGGTTATCCGGGCAAGCGTTACTACGGTGGCTGCGAGTACGTCGACATTGCCGAGCAACTGGCGATCGATCGCGCGAAGAAGCTGTTCGGGGCTGACTATGCGAACGTGCAGCCGCACTCCGGCTCGCAGGCGAATGCCGCGGCCTACTATGCGTTGGTTCAGCCCGGGGATGCGATTCTCGGCATGAGCCTCGATCACGGCGGCCATCTCACGCACGGGGCCAAAGTCAACTTCTCGGGCAAGTTCTTCAAGGCTGCTCAGTACGGCATCAAGCCTGACACGGGTGAGATCGACTACGAGCAGGTTGAGCGCCTGGCTCACGAGCACAAGCCGAAGATGATTATTGCGGGCTTTTCCGCATATTCGCGGGTAATTGACTGGTCGCGCTTTGCCGCGATTGCGAAGAGCGTAGGCGCTTACTTCGTTGTCGACATGGCGCACGTTGCCGGCCTGGTTGCCGCGGGTTTGTATCCCAATCCGATTCCGCACGCTGACGTCGTTACGACTACGACACACAAGACCCTGCGTGGGCCGCGTGGTGGTCTGATCCTCGCGAAGGCTAATGACGAGATCACTAAAAAGTTGAACTCACTGGTCTTCCCCGGTACGCAGGGCGGGCCGTTGATGCATGTCATTGCGGCTAAGGCGGTCGCTTTCCTGGAAGCACTGCAGCCGGAGTTCAAGTCGTATCAGCAGCAGGTGCAGAAGAACGCGCGTGCGATGACGGCTCGGCTGATCAGCAAAGGCTTTCCGATTGTGTCCGGCGGTACCGACAATCATTTGTTCCTGTTGAGCCTGGCGTCACGCAACATCACGGGTAAGGATGCGGATGCGGCCCTGGGTCGCGCCAACATCACGGTCAACAAGAATGCGGTGCCGAACGACCCGCGGCCGCCGATGGTGACCAGCGGCATCCGCATCGGGACGCCCGCGTCCACGACCCGTGGATTCAAGGAGGCTGAGATCGAGCAGGTGGCGGACTTCATTGTCGAGATTCTCGACAACGAGGGTTCGGAAAGTGCGATTGAGCGCGTGCGACCGCAGGTCGTCGAGCTGTGTCGCCGTTTTCCGGTGTACGGCTCATAAGAGGCCACTGAGGCGCCGCGTGTATTGTCCGTTTTGCGGCCACATTGAGACCAAGGTAAACGATTCACGCCTCGCGGGTGAGGGGCGGCAGATTCGCCGTCGGCGTGAATGTTTGAAATGTGGTGAGCGCTTCACCACCTTCGAGACGGCGGAGCTGGTGATGCCCGTCGTCGTGAAGTCGGACGCGGTGCGCGAGGTTTACGACGAGTCGAAGGTGCGGGCGGGGATGGAGAAGGCGCTCGAGAAGCGGCCTGTTGCGCGGGAGGCCATTGATGAGGCCGTCAGCCGCATTACCCACAAAGTCCGGATCATCGGCGACCGCGAGGTTCCCTCGCGGGTGATCGGCGAGTTTGTGATGGACGAGCTGCAGCAGCTGGACGAGGTGGCTTATGTCCGCTTCGCCTCGGTGTACCGGCACTTTCAGGACGTTGAGGCCTTCCATGAGGAGATTCAGCGGCTGCGGGCGCAGCGGACTGCCTCGGAGCTGGCTGCCCGGGATGCCAAGCGGGCACCCAAGCCTGCGAAAGAGACCAACCGGGACCAGCTGCCTTTGTTGCCTGCGGATGCCCCGTCTGCGGGGACCGGGCGGAAGTCGCAATAGACCAACAGCTTGAGTCCTGGATGGTTTGATCGGCAGAGTAGTGTTACGTTCTGTGCGACGAGCGCTTGTGACAGAGGCTGGCCAAGGACGATCGCTTGCGGGTGACGTATGTTCACTGAATTTGACCGACTCGCTATGACGCGGGCTTTAGCCCTCGCTGAGCGAGGACTGGAAACGACCCATCCCAACCCTCGGGTTGGATGTGTACTCGCCAAGGGTGATCGCATCATTGGCGAAGGCTGGCACGAGCGCGCTGGCGAACCCCACGCTGAAATCATGGCGCTTCGCTCCGCCAAGGAGCCCGTTGCTGGCGCGACGGCGTACGTGACGCTCGAACCCTGCAGCCACCACGGCCGCACACCTCCTTGCGCCAATGCCTTAATCGAAGCTCGCATTGCGCGCGTTGTGTTTGCCGTCCAAGACCCCAATCCTCGCGTGAGCGGGCAAGGCGCCGATGCGCTTCTGCGCGCCGGTATCACCGTTGAAGCGGGGCTCATGCAGAACGAAGCCACTGAACTCAACATTGGCTTCATGAAGCGCATGAAAGAGGGGCTCCCCTGGGTGCGCGTCAAACTCGCCATGAGTCTCGACGGCCGCACGGCCCTCGCCAACGGCGCGAGCCAATGGATCACCGGCGAACCCGCGCGCGCCGACGTCCAACGCTGGCGCGCGCGCTGTTCGGCGGTGATGACGGGTGTTGGGACTGTGTTGGCGGATGATCCGCTGTTGAATGTGCGGTTGCAGGGGTTCAAGGGGCGGCAACCGTTGCGGGTTGTGCTGGATGCGCGGTTGCGGAGTCCGCCTGGGGCGAAGATGTTTGCTTCGTTGGCGGGTGTTGGTGCCGCTGGTGCGGGTGCGCCGGGTGGTCCCGGTGCGGCACGCGGGCCAGGTGTTGGCGGTGCGGATGGTGTTGGGGCCCAGGCTGCGACTCGTACGCAGGGCGCTGTTGGCGCAGCTGGCGGTGCTGCCGGCGCGGGTAGCGGTGCCGCTGGCGCTCCGAAAGCGGGCGGTGTTGGTGGTCAGGCCGGTGCTGCTGTGGCCGGTGCGGTCGCGGGCGGCGCTCGTGTTGGTGTCGCGAGCGGCACGGCGGGTGCGGCCTCCGGAGCCGTTGTTGTGGGCGGTCCTGTTGTGATTTTCGCGGCCGCCGACGGCGGTCTCGCGGCGAACGCGGGTGTTGGTCGCGGTGCGGTCATATCGGATCCGTCCACGCTCTCCGATGACATGGCCGAGTTGGTGAATGCTTTCGAGACGAGCCCGACCGCGGTGTCGGCTCGTACGGATACGGTCGCCGGGCCGGTGAGTGTGAAGGCTGAAGCCCGCACGACTTCGCCCGCCCAGGCTGCCGCATCCTCTAAGGCACCGACCGCTGCGCCAGTCACTGTTGCTGCAGGCGTCGGCGCGGCGGCGCCCGGCAAGGCGCCTGTCGCCTCGCCGACTGGCTCTGCAAATTCAGCGGCGTCCGCAGCCGCTAGTACTGCTTCGACATCGAGTGCAACTCAGGCGCCATCGCTCTCTGCGACGAGCGCGGGCGCGCAGGGCACGGCTTTCACTTCGGCTGCAGTTGGCGGCTCTCCATCTGCCGCGGCTTCCGTTCCGCCGATGGGGGTCGCCGCGGCGCCGGGCGCGGAAGCCAACGACGGAACTGGCGTTTCGCCTCCGGTGTTGGCAGCGGCAGGCGATGCCGCAGGCGTTGCGCCGACGTCAGACGATGCAACCTGGGCTGGAGCTGCGTTGAGTGGCGCAGTGCCCGTAAAGCGCGAATCAGAGACTCCTTCGAATGGCGCGACTCCACCGACCAACCCAGCGGCACCATTGGCCGCCGCCTCTCCTGGCATCCCTGCGGCGACTGTAAAAGCTACCGCCGCCGTCAGTGGCGCCAACGGAACTGTTGCTCCACGTGCCGGTACTACAGCGGTCGCGAATTCCACAACGCCTTCGGCATCCGCCACTACTGGCCCGGTGCCCGCTGCAGTCTCGCCGGCTAACGCCACGGCTGGTGCGAGTTCTAGTGCCAGCGCCCAAGGCGCATCAACTAACGCCGCGAGTGGCTCTACCGGCGCATCGCCGCAGCCAGTACTCCCGAAGTCGGTTGTGACACCTGTAGTGTCCGTGGAGTCGCCAAAGAACGCAGCGCCAATGCAGTCCACCGCGATGGGGCAAGGCGGAGCGGCGCAGACGGCGGCGGTGCAGACCTCAGCGGCGCCGGCACACGGTGCAGCGCCCGTCCGGGCCGCGGCGCCGGTACAGAGCGCAGCACCGGCGCAGGCCGTAGTGCCGACCCAGGCCGCAGCGCCGACTCAGGCCGCAGCGCCGACTCAGGCCGCAGCGCCGACTCAGGCGCCAGCACCGGCGCAGGCCGCACCACCGACGCACGCGCCAGCACCGAGGCAGGCGCCAGCACCAGCGCAAACGAACGCGCCTGTGAAGCCCGTGGCGGCGAAGGCGGATTCCCCGGCAGCGTTTCAGGCGCGGAAGGCGGCGTTGGAGCGGAAGGGCGTGCGCATTGAGGAAGTGCCGGCGGACGAGGGGTTTCTCGATTTGTTCACCGTGCTGAAGAAGCTCGGCGACATGGAGGTGAACGAAGTGCTGGTCGAGGCGGGGCCGACGTTGGCGGGGCAGTTGCTCACCACGTTTTTCGTGGACGAGCTGTTGCTTTACGTCGCGCCGAAGCTGCTCGGGCCGCAGGGGCGGCCGCTCGTGAACCTGCCGGAACTACAATCGCTGCAGGACGCCTGGGGTTTCTCCTTGTTCGACGCGAAACGCTTCGGCGATGATTTGCGTCTGCGGATGCGTCCCAAGTGAACGCAGCCGTCCTTCGGAGTAGATAGGAGCACAGGTGTTTACAGGAATTGTTCAAGACGTTGGGCGCGTGCAGATGCTGGAGCCGCGCGGCGGCGATGTGCAGATGGTCATCGAGTTCGATCGCTTGGATCCGAGCGGCATCCGCGTCGGAGACAGCATCTGCGTGCAGGGTTGCTGCCTCACTGCAACCGAGCTGCTCGGGAATGCTTTTGCTGCCGATGTGTCCGTCGAGACTCTCAATCTGACTACTCTCGGTGACCTGCGTGCCGGGACGCCTGTGAATCTCGAGCCATCCTTGAAGGCGGGAGATGCGCTCGGCGGTCATCTCGTTTCAGGCCACGTCGACGGTGTTGCGACTGTTACTTCGATCAGTGGTGACGCGCGGTCGCAGCGGATCAAGATTACCGTTCCCTCCGACCTGGCTCGCTACATCGCTCGTAAGGGTTCGGTTGCTGTTGACGGCGTTAGTTTGACCGTGAACGAAGTTGACGGTAACGAGTTCGGCGTCAACATCATTCCGCACACACAGTCGGTCACGACGCTGGGGCGCTTGGTCGTGGGTGCGCGTGTAAACCTCGAGATTGATCAGGTGGCGCGTTACGTCGAGCGACTGTTGACGGGCTCATCGACCATCCTGTGACAGTCGCCTGACCACGTTCTGGGGGCCCCGGCCGGTTCGTGGGCTAGCCGGCCTTCGCCTCAGGAAGGAGCGCGCTTTCCTCGATGGCGGCGGTTACCAGTGGTAGCGCCTCAATCAACTGCACGTCCGGCAAGTGAGTGATGCTGGAGCGGACCAACGACTTGGTGAGGGCCGGTAATTTGGCCATCACGGGTAGCAGGTCATCAATCGACTGTGGTCGGGCGAGCAGGTAGCCCTGGGCAAACAAGGCGGGGTAGCCCACCAGCGGGGCGAGTTGCTCCAGGCGCTCGATGCCTTCCGCCGTGATCTGCAGTCCCAATCCCTGGCAGAGCTGAATGATCGCTTTCGCGATCGACGCCGAGCGGGTGTTGGTGTCAATGGAGGCGATGAGGCTGCGATCGAGTTTGATGCGTGTCAGCGGTAATTGCTCGAGCGACGCCAGTGACGAGAAGCCTGTTCCGAAGTCATCCAGGGCGATCGCTATGCCATGCGCGCGCAGGCGCCTCAGTGATGCGATGGTTGCACTGCCGGTTTGCAGAACGTTCTCTGTCAGCTCGATCTCGATGCAGCGGGGCGGTAGCTGGTGCTGCTCCAACAGTTCCTGTACCTGATCGACGAAGCTGCTGTCGTACAACTGTCGCGGCGAGACGTTGATTGCAATGCGTACGTTGGGCCAATGGCCGCGGTGCCAGCCGGCTGCTATCTCGATGACTCTTCGTAGCACCCAGTCGTTGATCTGGAGAATCAGGCCGGAGGCCTCTGCGACAGCGAGGAACTCGCCGGGAGCGGCAAGGCGGCCATCCGGCCGGCGCCAACGCAACAGCGCCTCGACGAGCTCGACCTCGCAGGTCTGCAAGTTGATTTCGGGTTGGAAGACTAGCTCGAACTCACCGCGGTCCAGCGCCCTTCGCAGGCCCTGCTCGGTGTGGAATCGCTCGGCAGCGGCTTCGAGCAACGCCGGCGTAAACAACGCCAGCTGACTGCGGCCCAGCGCCTTCGCTTCATATAAGGCTGCATCTGCCGCGCGCAGCAAGGCCTCGACGTTCTGCGCGTGTTCCGGGTAGACGCTTGCGCCCACGCTCATACTGACAATGAGGTCACGGCCTTCCAGGGGCATGGGCTCCTCGAAGGCCTGGATGAGCTGCATCCCGGCGAGCCGTACGTCTTCCGTGTTGATCGCGCTTTCAAACACGATAGTAAATTCGTCACCGCCCAATCGGGCAGCGAAGCCGAATGAACGTGTGACTTCGGTCAGTCGGGCAGCGATGGTCTGGAGGACCTTGTCACCGAACTCGTGCCCGAGGCTGTCGTTCATGTTCTTGAAGTTGTCGATGTCGATGAAGAACACGCCGACCAGGCGATGCTCGCGGGTGGCTTTTGCTATCGCGGTTTCGAGCAGCGTAAAGAAATGACGCCGATTGGCGAGGCGGGTCAGCGGATCGAGCTGGGCGAGCTCCTGCAGCTGGAAGGTGCGTTCGGCAACTTTCGCTTCGAGGAGGTGTGTTTGGTCACGGGCGGCGGCTCGAGCCACGGCGAGTTGGGCGGCCATTTCATTGAAGGCGAGACCGAGAATGTCGAGCTCGCGGATGCCACCCCGAGGGACGGTGACGGCAGATTCACCTTTGGCGATCCGCGCGCTCGCCGTCACCAGGCGGCGGACGGGGCGGGTAATGCTGAGTACGGTGCCGGCGGAGATGTAGATGACCAAGAGGAGAACGCCGCCGCTGAGCCAGGCGATGAGAGTTTTGCGGTGGCGGGTTTCCAGGTCGCCGCTCCCTTCGGCGGTCGTGTTCGTGTCGTCAGTTGCCGCTGATGCAGTGGCGCCTGCCGCGGCAGCGCGTGTGGCCGCAGATGTGCCGACGGTGTTGTTGGCGGCATCCGAGCTTCCGTTGGAGGCGCCGGCTGCATGGGCTTGCATTCTCGCCGCTGTGGTTTTCGCAGCGCCCGTTCCATCGACGGCCGGCGTCGCGGCGGTGGTTGCGCCAGGGGCGGTACCTCGACCGGCTGGAATGGCGACTGCGGCGCCTTTGGCGGTGGCGGCGGTGCCAGCGGACGCGGTGGTTGCGCCAGGAGCGGTGCCTCGACCGGTTGGGATGGCGACTGCGGCGCCTTTGGCGGTGGCGACGTCGCCAGTGCCGACATCCGCGCCACCAGCTACGTCCGCGGCGGTCTTGCTGATCGACCCCGTGGGAGCGATGCGACCGGGCCGCAGGGGATCGGGCCGCACGGGATTGGGCGGCACGGGATTGGGGCGCACGGGATGACGGGCCACATAGGTCTCGGTTTTGCCCATTCGGCTCAGAATCGAGCCCAACGCCGCGGCCTGCTCAGCAAACTTCCGCGCCCCATCCTTCCGCGCCCGTTCCACCTTCAGCAGCGAGCGCCGGGCTTCGGACATCGCCTGGAGGTCGGCCTGCGACCTGGTGTACCAGTCCTCGCCCTCCGCGCGGCTGAAGCCGGCGCGATCCTGGGTGAGCGTCTGGGCAAGGGTGCCTTCGCTCGCGCCCAGCGTGTCGAATGTTGATAAATCGACAGTCTCGGCGGAAACAAACTCAACGTACCGGCGGCGAAGGTCATCGAGGTCACTGGTGAGCTTCACCAGTGACTGTCGCGCAACTACTCGCCCAAAAATCTTCCACGCATGGTCCAACGACTTCTTGACGCGCGTGTTGAGCTGCTCAAAGTGCGACGAGTAGTCGGCCATCAACTTGCGTCGAGTAGTCGTCATCTCGATCAGGTCGGCACCTTGCTGACGATAGTCGCGGAGGGTGGCCATGAATTGGGCCGGAGGTGATTCGCCTGCCGCGGTGGCGCCGGAAGAGAACGCAACCGCCGCGCGTTCCAATTCCGCGCCGACCTTCTGATAGCGTTCATTCAACTCGGCGACATCGCCGTCGGTGCTGCCGTCGACTGCATGCTCAACGAGATCGAGCGCCCGCTGCAGCGGATCCATGCTGGGAAATGGCGGCCGTACAGGCGCCGGAGCAGGTATCTCTACAACAGGAGTTGGAGCGGGCGCAGGGGGCGCAACCAGTACTGGACGCTGCTGGTGAACCACAGGAGCGGGCAATACGGACACCTTGCCTTCAACAATGAGATTGGCAACGACCGCGAGCACCGCGACAGCCGCGAAAGAAATACCGAGACGTGCCGCAATCCCGGGTTGGAGGATTCGCCGCGGCGCGGAGTCAGAATGTACAGTGCTCCGTAATTTTCGAAGGGCTGAGACAAACGTCCCGGGCCTGTATTGATCTATGATAATTCACTTCCTCAATCATCAGCCCCTTCCCTGGAGAGTGATTACATTGCCCGCACGCCGCAGGTGGAGCGAGTGGACAACGAAGGAAATGTGAATTGAATCCGGGGTGTTGGATGTTATTTCCAACCGCCAGCGACTGGCGCATGGATTATCGGTAAGTGGTTTATTGCACAGCTGTAGGACCCGACATGCTGCTTTGCAATATAAAGTAGCCCTGCGCCGGACTCGGACCACCCCGGACTGTCGCCGGATCACGCTGTATGAATTTACAGCCGTATAATGCCCCGTATTACTTCCTTCCCAGGCGTCGACATGTCCAATGTTTACTCTTTGGCCGGCAAGGGCCCGACCAGCGGCAGCCCGAGCACGGGCCTGAACTCCGTCGAGGAGATCCTCGATGAGCTGCGTGCCGGGCGCATGGTCGTCGTCATGGACGACGAGGATCGCGAGAACGAAGGCGATCTTCTGATGCCCGCCAGCCTCGTCCGGCCGGAAGACATCAATTTCATGGCGCGCTTTGGTCGGGGCCTGATCTGCCTGACGCTGACGCGCGAGCGTTGCCGGCAGCTGCGGCTGCCCTTGATGGTCAGCGAAACCGATCGCGAGCGGCGCACCAACTTTACGCTGTCAATTGAGGCGGCTCAGGGCGTGACGACCGGCATCTCCGCATACGACCGGGCACATACGGTTCGCACGGCAGTGGCGCCGAACGCCAGCCCGGAAGACCTGCGCCAGCCTGGACACATCTTCCCTATCATGGCCCAGCCCGGCGGCGTATTGACCCGTGCGGGCCATACCGAAGCAGGCTGCGATCTCGCCCGCCTGGCAGGCTTCGAACCAGCCGCGGTCATCGTCGAGATCATGAACGACGATGGGACCATGGCACGCCGCCCCGAGCTCGAACAATTCGCCCATTCGCACAACCTGAAGATCGGGACGATCGCGGACCTCATCCGTTATCGGCTGCGAAACGAGCGCTCCGTTGAACGAATCTCCGAGCAAAACGTACAAACGGAGTTTGGTGAATTTCGGTTGTACATGTACGAAGACCATGTTCAGCGCGATGTGCACCTGGCTTTGACACACGGTCCGATCACTGACGCCACTGTTCCTCTGGTCCGCGTGCACGTCGCAGATACGCTCCGCGACCTCGTCGGTGTTCGAACATCCGCCCGGGCGTGGACGCTGCGAGCTGCGATGGAGCGTGTGGCTCATGCCGGAAGTGGTGTGATCGTGATCCTGCGCGACCATGAAACCCCGCGCGATCTGGTTGATGCTGTTCGCGCGCTGGGTGAGACAAACAATCCCACGTTGTCGGCGCAGCCGGCACCGCCGCTGGCAGAACCAATGGGCGGGGTGTTGCGCACTTATGGCGTGGGGGCCCAGATCCTCAAGGATCTTGGCGTAAGACGCATGCGGGTGCTGTCGGCACCTCGCCAGTTGTCGGGTATTTCGGCGTTCGATCTAGAAATCGAAAGCTATGTCGGTGAGGACGGTTAAGCTCTACTTCTATGGATTCTTCACGCATTGTCGAAGGCGAAGTCGTTGCGCGCGGCCGGAAGGTTGCTATTGCCGCTGCACGCTTCAATGATTTTATCGTTTCGAGCCTGCTGAAAGGCGCCACAACCGCCTGGGCGGAAAAGGGCGGCGCAGCGAATGATCTCCTGATCGCACGTGTGCCTGGCGCGTTCGAATTACCCGTTATCGCGCGACAGCTTGCCTTGAGTGGCAAGTACGACGCGGTTGTTGCCCTTGGGTGCGTCATTCGAGGTGACACGCCTCATTTCGAGTACGTCGCCGGGGAGTGTGCTCGCGGTCTGACGATGGTGAGCCTGGAGTCAGGGCTGCCGATCATATTCGGCGTGCTCACCGTGGAAACGGTCGAGCAGGCGTTGGAGCGAGCAGCTACGACCGCCGGTAACAAGGGCGGTGAGTCTATGGACACGGCGCTGGAAATGATTTCGTTGTTGAAACAACTGTGAACGATCGTCCCAAAACAATGGCCGAGCGGACGGCGAGAGCCCGCGCCGCCGACAAAGGCCGGCAGTGGATAAAGGTTAAAGACGGCAAGCTCAGCGGGCCCGATCCTGCGGTGGAGTTGGTGGGCACTTCGCTGAGTGCCGCGCTGGCAAATGCGCAGGCAGCGGAGTCCGGGGCTGCGGATGCCTCGCGGTCAGCGGAGTCCGGCGCCGCGGGTACCTCGCAGTCGGAGTTGGCGGATCCGGGGAACCACGTTGCCGGGTCGGCGGATGCGGGGGGCGCTCCCGCCGCTGACGCAGTGGCTTCAGGAACCCAGGCTGCAGACGCCAATGCCCAGCAGCCTCGGGCAGACTCGGCAGCGCCGCCCGCAGCGGTCGCAGCGGCAGGGACGAGGCCTGCTGATGCCGGTGGTGGCGACCCCTGGCCTGAGGGACGCTCACAGCCACAGGGTTCGCCCTCAAAGTCACAAGGCACGTCCGCAAAGCCACCGGGCTGGTCCACAAAGCCAACCAGCGCGGCGACGAATGCCAAACACGCCTTTGCCGCCGCCCGCTCCGTAGCCCGTAAGCTGGCGTTACAAGCCATCTACCGCTGGCAGCTCAACGACGCCCCTTGGCAGGACCTGGTGAAAGAGTTCGGCGAAGCCGAAGACATGCCCAACGCCGACCCCAAGTACTTCCGCGAACTGGTCGAGGGCGTCTGGGCCTCCCGTCAGTCTCTGGACGAGAGGTTGGCCGAGTTGGTGGACCGTCCGGTTGAGCAGCTCGACCCCGTCGAGCACTCCGTTCTCCTGATTGGCCTGTATGAGCTCAGTGCCAAGCCGGAAGTGCCCTATCGTGTGGCCATCAACGAAGCTGTTGGATTGGCCAAACGCTTCGGTGCCACGGACGGACACAAGTTTGTAAATGCAGTCCTGGACCGAGCGGCGCGCACTCTGCGCCCGGGTGAAAACTAGGAGGCTCCTGGGCATGCCCCTGTCCGAATTCGCGCTGATTGAGCGGTATTTCCGCAAAGCCGGCGCGATGCGACCCGACGTTCAACTGGGCGTCGGGGACGATGCCGCGTTACTCCAAAGCCCTCCCGGCGCGCAGCTCGTAGCCGCAATCGACACCCTCAACGAAGGCGTGCACTTCCCGTTCGGCTCACCGCCAGCGTCGATCGGTCATCGCGTGCTCGCGGTCAACCTGAGCGACCTGGCAGCGATGGGCGCGCGACCCGCGTGGGCGTTGCTTGCTCTCACACTTCCCAAGGTCGACGAGCGTTGGCTGGAGGAATTTACAGGGGGCCTGTCCGCGCTCGCCCGATCACACGATGTTGCACTCGTAGGCGGCGATACAACATTGGGACCGTTGTCAGCCACCATCCAGATCCTCGGTCACGTTGCCAAATCGACGGCTTTGCTCCGGTCGGGCGGCCGCCCCGGTGACAAAGTGTTCGTCTCCGGCACGCCGGGTGATGCGGCGGCGGGGCTCGCTGTCGAGCAGTCCAGACTCAAAGCATCCGCCGAAGCCGAAAGCTATCTCCGGAAGAGATTCCTCTATCCATCTCCACGCCTGGCCCTTGGGGACTGTCTGCGAAGCTATGCGACAGCGTGTATCGATGTGTCTGATGGATTGCTCGGCGATGCGGGAAAGCTCGCGCATGCCAGTGGTTGTGGCGTGGAGCTCGAATTTGACCACCTGCCTGTCTCGGAGGAGCTGGTGAGCGCGGTGGGAGATCAACGCGCTCGCGAGCTGGCACTGACAGGTGGAGATGACTATGAGCTGTGCTTCACAGTCCGGCCCTCTGAAGTCGAGCGATTGCGACATAATCTGCCGCCTGAGCGCTGGAAATACTGCTGCATCGGCACACTCGGCGAGACTCCTGGGCGCATCAACGTGACCCGCGGGGGGAGCGTGATTGAGCTGACCCATTCCGGCTACGATCATTTCGCATCAGGATGAGTCGCTGACCTACGTCTCGTCCTTTCGCGAGGGCCGGAGCGCTGAGGTGTACATCACAGAGAGTCTTCGGCGCAGAACGTATCCTGTCGGTGGTCTTCGCTTCAGCGCGAGTCATGTCAGCACCGGCGTCCAAATCTCCATCCCCCAAGTCGACCCCACCCCGTAAGGTTCCCGAGAAGATCGGGAAGTACGTGGTGATCAAGGAGGTCGGCCGCGGAAGCACAGGAACAGTGTATCTGTCCCACGATGCTTACTATGGGCGCGACGTTGCCATTAAGGTCTACAACAGTGAGACCGGTGGCGATGAGGAGCGGGCGCGCATCGCGCGGAAAATGTTCCTTTCCGAAGCTCACCTGGTCGGCATGCTGCAGCATCCGCACATCCTCCCCATCTACGATGCGGGTGAGGAAAACGGCCACTGCTATATCGTAACCGAGCACGTGCATGGCGCACGTACGCTTGCTGCTTACTGCCGTCCTGACAATCTGCTGCGCATCGACGATACGGTTGAGATCGTCTTCAAGTGCGCGAAGGCGCTGCACTACGCGCACTCACGCGGTGTGATTCATCGTGACATCAAGCCGTCGAATATCATGCTCACGCAGGATAGCGACGTGCGCATCATCGATTTCGGCATTGCGCTCGTGTCGGACTCCGACATTTCGCGCATTGAGGGCATTGCCGGAAGTCCTTCGTACATGTCACCCGAGCAGGTGCAGAGCCTCGATCTCACCAACCGTTCGGATCTGTATTCCCTGGGAGCCGTGATGTACGAGCTCCTGACCGGCTCGCGTCCGTTCCGCGCTGGCAACCTCCAGAAGCTGTTGCATCAGATCGTGTATGCAACACCGCCGCCGATTCATACTCTGCGCAAAGAGATCCCCGAGGAGCTCGAAACCGTGGTGGCGATGGCGCTGCAGAAGGATCCGGCCAAGCGTTACAAGAGTGGCCTGGATTTCGCCGCGGAGTTGACCCGCGTGCACCAGCGGCTGCGTGAAGCGAATGCCCGCATCGATCGCCAGGAGCAGTTTGGCGTGTTGCGCCGGCTGAAGTTCTTCCATGAGTTTTCCCACGCGGAAATCTGGGAAGTACTGCGCGCAAGCAACTGGCAGGACTACGACGCTGGTGAAGAGATCGTCAAGGAAGGCGAGATGGACGATCGGTTTTATATCATCGTGTCAGGAAGCTGTGCCGTGGAGCGGCATGGAACCCGGGTCGGCGCCCTCGAAACAGGTGACTGTTTCGGTGAGGCGAGCTATGTGCCGGGCGCCAAGCGCACGGCCACCATTCGCTCAGCCAGTGACGTGACGGTGTTGAAGGTCAGCTCGACGCTGTTGGAACAAGTGTCAGCGTCGTGCCAGTTGCGATTCAACCGGGTGTTCCTGAGCTCGCTGATCAGCCGCCTGCAGAGCGCGGAAAGCATTCACAGCGAGCGCTTCAGAGGCTGACGATAGGTCGGGGCGGCCGCGGCGCCGATCCGGTCCCTTGCGGCAACACCCCGCGCAGACGGCCGTGAAACCCTCAGGCTTCCGGCTCGGTGTCCTTGTCCCGCTCAATCATGGCGTAAGCCGAATGATTGTGGATGGACTCGAAGTTCTCCGACTCCACCACGTACGCGCCGATGCGCTCATCCGCGTTCATCCGTGCCGCCACATCCCGCACCATGTCTTCAACAAACTTCGGGTTGTCGTAGGCGCGCTCGGTCACGAACTTCTCATCCGGGCGCTTCAGGATTCCATACAGCTCGCTGGATGCTTCGCTCTCGGCAACCTCAATCAACTCTTCGATCCACATGTGGGTGCGCAGCTTCGCCTTGATGGTCACATGCGAGCGTTGATTGTGCGCGCCGTACTGCGAGATCTTCTTGGAGCAGGGACACAGGCTGGTGACGGGCACCTGTACGCGCACCCACATCTCGGTGCGGCCGTTGTGGCGCTCGCCAATCAGACTCGCCTGGTAATTCATCAGGCTTTCGACACCCGACACCGGCGCCTTCTTCATGACAAAGAACGGGAAGGTCATTTCGATGTGGCCCGTGTCGGCTTCCAGGCGCTCGGTCATCACACCCAACATCGCGCGGAAGGACTCGACGGAGATTTCCCGCTCCGAATGCAGGATCTCCACGAACCGGGACATGTGGGTGCCTTTGAAGTTGTGCGGCAGGCTCACATACATGTTGAACGTGGCAATCGTGTGCTGCTCGCCGGCTGAGCGATCACGCACCCGCACCGGATGCATGATGTCCTTGATCCCCACGCGGTTGATGGGCAGGCGGCGTGTATCGGCGCGGCCCTGAACGTCCTCGATTTCAGTCACGGTGGGGCGGGGGACCTTGGCGGTTACGGGCGGGGTCATGCTTTGAAGCCTACCTCAATGGCGGAACGGGCTCTAATCAGTTGGCGCTATGGCCTCATTACCCGGCAGGCATTGGGGCAGGCGCCAGCGGCTCAACCCCCCATAAAGAGGGAGAAGAGAAGCCTATGGACCGTGGGTGGCTGGAAGGTGACGGCGGGTTCAGCGGGGCGCGTAGCCGGGGGCGCCTAGCCGCTGTCGGCGAGGCGGCCGGCTAGCCGCCCCCGGCCGACCTGATTCGGTCCTGCCCCTGCATGGCCCACCACCGCTCCACACTGGCGGTGAGGCCAGCCAGGTCGAGCCCGGCGGCGGCGAGACAGGTCTCGCGCGATCCGTGCTCAATGAAGCGGTCGGGGATGCCAATCTGCAGCAGCGGAACCTGCAGCCCTTCGGAGGCAAGCAACTCGGCCACAGCCGAGCCCGCACCACCGAGGGTGGCGTTTTCTTCGATGGTAATGACCGCGCGATGCCGTGCCGCGACCGAGATGACCAGGTCCTCGTCCAGCGGTTTGACAAAACGCATGTTGACAACCGTTGCGTCCAGCCGCTCCGCAATCTTCAGCGCTGAGTCGAGCAGCGTACCGAAGACGAGCATGGCCAACCCGCTGCGTCCCTCGCGACGCATTTGCGCGCGTCCGATGGGTACCGGGGTCATCTCCGCCACCAGCGGAGCACCTGAACCAGTACCGCGAGGGAATCTGACCGCGGATGGGCCTTGCATCGTCGTCGCAGTAAATAACATCTGGCGGCATTCATTCTCGTCCGCCGGCGCCATGATCGTCATGTTGGGTATGCACCGCATGAACGTCAGGTCGTACGCACCCTGGTGGGTTGCCCCGTCGCTGCCGACGAGACCGGCGCGATCAATAGCAAACACAACAGGCAGGTTCTGCAGCGCCACGTCGTGTATGAGTTGGTCGTAGCCGCGTTGGAGGAACGTCGAATAAATCGCAAGCACGGGCTTCAGGCCTTCGGCAGCCAGGCCCGCTGCAAACGTAACCGCGTGTTGCTCGGCAATCGCCACGTCGAAATAACGATCCGGGAAGCGCTTCGAGTACTCGACCATCCCTGAGCCTTCGCGCATCGCCGGCGTGATGCCGACAATCTTCGGGTCGCGCTCGGCCATGTCGCACAGCCACTGGCCGAAGATCTGCGAGTACGTCGGTCCCGAGGCCTTCTCTTTGAAAATGGTGCCGGCCTTCGGATCGAACGGACCCGGGCCGTGCCATTTGATCGGGTCGGCTTCGGCCGGCGCGTAGCCTTTGCCCTTGCGGGTGACCACGTGCAGGAATTGGGGCCCCTTGAGCTTTTTCACGTTGCTCAGGGTCGAGACGAGCGCCTTCACATCGTGGCCATCCATCGGCCCGATGTAGTTGAATCCGAGCTCTTCGAACAGCGTGCCCGGCAGGACCATGCCTTTGAGGTGCTCCTCGGAACGGCGGGCCAGCTCCCACACTGTGGGCATCTGGGCCAGCACTTTCTTGCTGCCTTCCTTCAGGTTTGCATACACGCGGCCCGACAACGCACGGGCGAGCTGATTTGACAGTGCACCGACGTTCTCGGAAATCGACATGTCGTTGTCGTTGAGAATGACGAGCAGATCCGTCGGCAACGACCCGGCGTGATTCAAGGCCTCGAAGGCCATACCACCGGTGATCGCGCCGTCGCCAATGATCGCTACGACACTCCGGTTCTCGCCACGTTGCGCGGCCGCCACGGCCATGCCGAGCGCAGCGCTGATCGATGTCGTGGAATGCCCGACACCAAACGTGTCGTACTCGCTCTCGGAGCGAGTGGGAAACGGAGCGAGTCCGCCGGGCTGCTTGATCGTGTGGAGCTGCTCGCGGCGTCCGGTCAGAACCTTGTGCGGATAGGCCTGATGGCCCACGTCCCAAACCAGCCTGTCGTAAGGCGTATTGAAGACGTAGTGCAGGGCTATCGTCAGTTCGACGGTGCCGAGACCGGCGGCAAAATGCCCGCCACGGGTGCTCACACTGTGGATGAGAAACTCCCGCAGCTCCTGGGCCAGCTCGGGCAGTTTCGAGGGCGATAGCCGACGCAGGTCGTCCGGCGTATCGATGGTTTCCAGCAAAGGGTACTTGGGACCGGTCATTGTGGTGAATTGTACACTGAGCCAAGCCTGGCCCCGATACCTCTTGTGGGTCAAGCTACTTGATGCGGCTCACGACGAAATTGGCCAGTTCGACCAAAGGCGCAGTCCGAGCCCCCAGGGGTCTCAAAGCCGCTATCGCGCGATCACGCAAACCTCGGGCGCGATCTCGGGCGGCGGGCAAACCCACAGTACTGGGATAGGTCGGTTTGCTCAGTGCCGCGTCCGCGCCGGTGGTCTTTCCAAGGACCGCCGCATCGCCCTCGACGTCGAGAATGTCATCCTGGATCTGGAACGCGAGACCGATCTCGTCACCAAATAATCGCAGCGCCTGCCAGTCTGATGACGAATTGGCGGAGCCGGAATCTATCCCGGCGCCCAACGCGCCCAGTAAGACGCTACCGGTGATGAGCGCACCCGTCTTCCGGCGATGCATGTTCTCGACCGCACCGACACTCAACGTCTGCCCCACAGCAGCAAGATCCACAGCTTGTCCTCCAGCCATACCAGCGGTACCGGCGGCAAACGCCAAAGTCTTGATCATCGCCAACCGGGTAGCAGGAGCGACATCGCCGAGCGTCTCGTCTGCAAGCACTGAAAACGCAAGCGCTTGTAGAGCGTCCCCTACCAGTATCGCCGTAGCTTCGTCGTAAGCACGGTGACACGTGGGACGGCCCCGACGTAAATCATCATCGTCCATTGCTGGAAGGTCATCGTGAACGAGGCTGTAAACATGGATCAGCTCGACCGCAGCGGCGGGAGCGTCGAGATTCGTCAGCGGCGCCCCGAGCGATTCCCCAACCAGATAGACGAGAGCGGGACGCAGGCGCTTACCACCGCCAAGCGTGCTGTAACGCATCGCCTCGCGCAGTCGTTCGGTGCCGGCGTCAGGGAGCTCCAGGCATCGGTCGAGAACCTGCTCGATGCGGTTCCGATAGGACTCTATGCGGCTTTCGAGTGTGGTCACGCCTGACCCGCAGCCTCATCCGGCGGCGTAAAAGTCTCGATTCCCGACTGACCGTTGCGCTTCAGAAGAATCTCCACTTTCTGCTGAGCCGCTTTCAGGGAGCTCTGGCAATGCCGTGTCAGCTCGACGCCGCGCTCGAAAGTCTTCAACGCATCCTCGAGAGGCAGATCGCCGCGCTCCAACCGCTCGACCAGACTTTCCAGCTCGGACAGAGAGCGTTCAAAATCGGGTTGTTCGGCCAAGCAGGCTCCTCGAAATACGGGTTGAAATGGGGCGCCACGTTACACAGCACGAACCGAGGGGGCAACGCCTGCGCACGCCGGTGGTTGACGACCCACCGGCGTGAGAATACAGTCGGCCGGAAGTGTTAGACCCAGTCTAATGTGAGGAGAGCGTCGTGAGTCTAAAAGGCAGCAAGACGGAAAAGAATCTCAAGGATGCATTCGCCGGTGAATCACAGGCGAATCGTCGTTACCTGTATTTCGCAGCTAAGGCCGACGTCGAAGGATTCAACGACGTATCCGCTGTGTTCCGTTCCACCGCGGAAGGTGAGACGGGCCATGCGCATGGCCACCTCGAGTATCTCGAGGCTGTGGGTGATCCGGCGACGGGTCTGCCCATTGGCGAGACGAAGTTGAATTTGAAGGCCGCTATCGCCGGCGAAACGCACGAGTACACCGACATGTACCCGGGTATGGCGAAGACGGCACGCGATGAAGGCTTTGCCGAAATCGCCGATTGGTTTGAGACGCTGGCCAAGGCCGAGCGCTCGCACGCCAATCGTTTCCAGAAGGCACTGGATACCATTTAAGGCGTCCGCTGCGTTCGTTGATTGCCCAACGTGTCGGCCCTGACAGCCTCCTGTCAGGCCGACGCGACGGGTGGCTGCGCGAGGTCTTCGTATGAGCACGTCATCGCCAAAATCCGAGGGCGGACGCGAAGGGAGCCTCGAAGCCCCCACGCGCCATCCGCTCGACTGGCGCAACCCCGAATTCTACGACCAGGCCGCGCTCGACAAGGAGTTGGAGCGGGTCTTCGATATCTGTCACGGCTGCCGCCGCTGCTTCAGTCTCTGCAATTCGTTTCCAACCTTGTTTGACGCCATTGACGAGTCGCCCACCCTGGAGTTGGACGGCGTCGACAAGAAGGTCTACTGGAAGGTCGTCGACAACTGTTATCTGTGCGACATGTGCTACATGACCAAGTGTCCGTACGTGCCGCCGCACCCGTGGAATGTCGACTTCCCGCACCTGATGTTGCGGGCCAAGGCCAACCAGAACCGCAAGGATGGACCCAGCTTCCGCGACCGCACGCTTTCCAGCACTGATCTCGTTGGCAGGATCGCCGGAATTCCGGTCGTCGCCGAGATCGTCAACACCATCGCCAGGACCGAACCCGCGCGCGTGTTGTTGGAGAAGACGCTCGGTGTCGCGAAGGATGCTCCACTCCCGCAGTTCCATTCCCGCACGGCTCGCAGCCACTTGTGGAATCTCGGCACGACTGCCAACTCCAACACGTCTGCAGTGCCCGTAGCGCCTACCGCGCAGACGACCGGCAAGGTCGCGATCTTCACCACCTGTTACGGCAATCGGAACGAGCCGGACCTGGCGGAGGATCTGGCGGCGGTGTTGAAACACAATGGGCTGCACGTCACCCTGATCGCCCAGGAGCGCTGCTGTGGCATGCCCAAGCTCGAAAATGGCGACCTGGAGACGGTGGCCAAGCTGAAGGAATTCAACATCCCGCAGCTCAAACAGGCGGTGGATGCCGGGTACGACATCATCGCGCCCATTCCCTCCTGTGTTTTGATGTTCAAACAGGAGCTGCCGCTCATGTATCCGGAGGATGAGGATGTCCAGGCAGTGAAGGCCCGGATTTTCGATCCGTTCGAATACCTGATGTTGCGTCACAAGGCCGGCCTGCTCAGCACCGATTTCAAGACCTCGCTCGGCAAGATCAGCTATCACGTGGCCTGTCATTTGCGAGTGCAGAACATCGGCCTGAAGACCCGTGATGTCCTCAAGCTCGTACCCGACACGACGGTTGATGTGATTGAGCGCTGTTCCGGTCACAACGGGACTTACGCCGTGAAGAAAGAGTATCGCGCCGCTTCAATGAAGATCGGCAGGCCGGTGATGACGCGCGTCGAGAATGCTCGCCCGGACCACTACAGCAGCGACTGCCCGATGGCGGGCCACCAGATCGAGAGCGGCCTGAAAGAGCACAAGGAGCCCGATCATCCGTTGAAGCTGCTGCGCAAGGCCTACGGAATTTAAACGAGAGGCCCATGAAAAAACTCGCCATTGAGGACCTTTTGACGCTGGAGCGGTACGCACGCGAACGGCCGGCCTTCCGCACGCGCGTCCTGGAACACAAACGCGATCGTCAGCTCGCGGTCGGCCCGCATGTCACCTGGTTGTTCGAGGACCGGTTGACGATGCAGTACCAGGTGCAGGAGATGCTGCGCACCGAGCGGATCTTCGAACCGGAGGGCATCTCGGAAGAGCTGGAGTCCTATAACCCCATGATTCCGGACGGCACCAACTGGAAGGTGACCTTGCTGATCGAGTATCCGAACGAAAGCGAGCGCCGCCAGCAACTGACCCAGCTGAAAGGCATCGAAGACCGTTGCTGGGTGCAGGTCACTGGCCAGGAACGGGTTTTTGCCATTGCCGACGAGGATCTGGAGCGCGAGAACGAGGAGAAAACCTCGGCGGTTCATTTCCTGCGTTTTGAGCTCACGCCGGCCATGATTGCTGCCCTGCGGAGCGGGTCCGAGCTGGCCGTTGGCATCGATCACCCCCGGTACAACCAGGTGATTCAGCCCGTAAGGCCCGCCGTACGCACTTCTCTGTTAGCTGATTTTTCTTGAAATAATAAGGGCTTACCCCTATTTTGATCCGTAACGGGCGCATCATGCGCGCCGGCGGGCGCGACATTTTGTAAGATCGCGCGCTTTCGCGTCTGACAGCGCGCCACGTCCTGCGACCGGGATTCCATGAGCTCCTCATACAACGCATCCGATATTGAAGTCCTGACCGGACTCGAGCCCGTACGCCGCCGCCCGGGCATGTACACGCACACTTCGCGGCCCAATCACCTCGCTCACGAGGTCATCGACAACAGTGTCGACGAGGCGTTGGCGGGTCACTGTAAAAAGATCGATGTCACCCTCTTCAAGGATGGCTCGCTGGAAGTGGCGGACGATGGCCGCGGCATGCCGGTTGATATCCATCCGAAGGAAAAGCTCAGCGGTGTCGAGCTGATCCTCACGAAACTGCATGCCGGCGGCAAATTCTCGGACGCCAACTACAAGTTCTCCGGCGGTCTGCACGGTGTCGGCGTGTCTGTTGTGAACGCGCTTTCAAAGAAGCTCGACACCACCATCAGGCGCGGCGGCAAGGAGTACTACATCGGCTTCAATGACGGCAAAGTCACTTCGAAGCTGAAGACTGTGGGCAATGTCCCGCCCCGGACCACCGGCACGACGGTGCGCTTCTGGCCGGATCCGAAGTTCTTCGATACCGACAAGTTTTCGGTCACTCCGCTCAAGCATGTTCTGAAAGCGAAGGCGGTGTTGTGTCCGGGACTGCGGATTTCGTTTACCAACGAGGCGACCGGCGAAAAGGATGAGTGGTTCTTCACCGGCGACCTGGGCGCCTATCTCGTCGAAGAGCTGGGTGCGACCGAGAAGATTCCGAACGAGCCCATCACCAGCAAGTCGGAAGGCGACAACGACCCGGTCAGTTATGCACTGTGCTGGGCGCCGAATGCGGAAACCGCGTTTGGTGAAAGTTACGTCAACCTGATTCCAACCGCCGAGGGCGGTACCCACGTCAACGGACTTCGTTCCGGTGTTGCGGCGGCGGTCCGTGAGTTCTGCGAGTTCCGCGATCTCGTGCCGCGCGGCGTGAAGCTGACTCCCGAGGATATCTGGGAGAAGGCCTGCTACGTGCTCTCGATCAAGATCCAGGAGCCGCAGTTCGCCGGTCAGATGAAGGAGCGGCTCGCTTCGCGGGATGCTGCGCAGCTGGTGGAAACCCAGGTGCGCGATGCCATGGGCCTGTGGTTGAACCGGCATCCCGATGCGGGTGAAAAGATCGCTCAGTTTGCTATTTCAAACGCGCAGGAGCGCATCAAGGCTGCCGCGAAAGTGGTGCGCAAGAAAGTGTCGGGCGGACCGGCACTCCCCGGAAAGCTGGCTGACTGCTCGAGCCAGGAGCCGAAGCGCTCGGAGCTGTTCCTGGTCGAGGGTGATTCCGCAGGCGGCTCGGCAAAGCAGGCGCGCGAGAAGGATTTCCAGGCAATCATGCCGTTGCGCGGCAAGATCCTGAACACCTGGGAGTTGGATTCCAGCTCCATCGCTTCGTCCGAGGAAGTGCACAACATCTCGATTGCGCTCGGCGTGGATCCCGGGTCGAGTGACCTGACACAACTGCGCTATCACAAGGTCTGCATTCTCGCGGACGCGGATTCGGACGGACAGCACATTGCAACACTGCTGTGTGCGTTGTTTTTGAAGCATTTCCGGCCGTTGGTGAAGAATGGTCACGTGTACGTGGCCATGCCGCCTCTGTTCCGTATCGATGCCGGCAAGCAGGTCATGTATGCGCTCGATGAGACCGAGCGCGACCAGATGTTGAAGAAGATCGAAAAGGACAGCCCGCGCACCAAGCCCTCGGTGACGCGTTTCAAGGGACTGGGTGAAATGAATCCGTCGCAGTTGCGTGAGACCACCATCGACCCGCGCACGCGGCGCCTGGTGCAGCTCACCATCGAGGATCAGGACGAGACGGACAAGTTGATGGACATGTTGCTGGCCAAGAAGCGTGCGAGCGATCGCCGCGACTGGCTGGAAGAGAAGGGCAACCTCGCTGAAGTGCAGGTCTAATGGATAATCAAGAGCTCAATTTCGAGGGCGTCGAGAAACAACCCCTCAAGTCATTTACCGAGAAGGCGTATCTCGACTATTCGATGTACGTCATTCTCGATCGTGCATTGCCGGCCCTCGGCGATGGGCTGAAGCCGGTTCAACGCCGCATCATCTACGCGATGAGCGAGCTGGGACTGGCCGCCGCCAACAAGCACAAGAAGTCGGCTCGAACCGTCGGCGACGTCATCGGTAAATACCATCCGCACGGCGACACCGCCTGTTATGAAGCGATGGTGTTGATGGCGCAGCCGTTTGCCTATCGCTATCCGATTGTGGACGGGCAGGGCAACTGGGGCTCGCAGGACGATCCGAAGTCCTTCGCGGCCATGCGTTACACGGAATCGAAGCTGACCCGGTACGCCGATGTGCTGCTGGGCGAGCTTGCCCATGGCACGGTTGACTGGCAGCCCAACTTCGACGGTTCGATGGAAGAACCGATGATTTTGCCGTCGCGCCTGCCCAACCTGTTGTTGAACGGCACACAGGGTATCGCGGTCGGCATGGCAACCGACATCCCGCCGCACAACCTGCGCGAAGTGGCGGCTGCCTGCATTCACCTGTTGGAGGATCCCGAGGCCACGACCGCCGCCCTGATGAAACACATCAAGGGACCGGACTTGCCGACGGGCGGTGAAATCGTCTCGCCGCGCGCCGACATCAAGGAGTTTTACGAGAAGGGCGTCGGCGCGTTCAAAGCCCGGGCGATGTACGAAATCGAAGACGGCAACATTGTGGTCACGGCGCTTCCGTACCAAGTGTCCGGAACCAAGATCCAGGAGCAGGTCGCCGAGCAGATCCGATCGAAAAAACTGCCGATGATCGATGACATCCGTGACGAGTCCGATCACGAGAATGCGACTCGCCTGGTCATCATTCCGCGCTCGAACCGTGTTGATCTCGTCGAGGTGATGAACCACCTGTTCGCGACCACGGATCTGGAGCGCGGCTATCGCGTCAATCTCAACATCATCGGGCTGGATGGCCGGCCGAAAGTGATGGGATTGAGGGACGTCCTGAGCGGATGGCTCGAGTTCCGCATCACGACCGTTACCCGTCG